>Ga0070741_10001153_pt1 | contig 83628 bp, 87 predicted proteins | sample Coa_R1_4_FD_66440 | JGI IMG/M metagenome (GOLD analysis project Ga0070741, IMG submission 66440) | Surface soil microbial communities from Centralia Pennsylvania, which are recovering from an underground coalmine fire - Coalmine... | ecosystem: Environmental > Terrestrial > Soil > Unclassified ...
AAAGGGAGGATATGAGACCGCTCGTATCGCGCACAGGCGGGAGCCGTGGTGCGCGATGAATCAGATGTGGTTCGGTCGCCTCCTAAGCGACAGGTCGGCAGTTCGAATCTGCCCGTCCCTCAGGACTTGCCGGCGTGGAGGGAGCCGCCGGTCGATTCAGGAAACGGGCAACTGGGCAGCCGGAAACCGCCGGTCCCTGCCCCGAAATTGCGCCGGATCGCCCGCTATGGTATGAAGGTAGTTCCTTTTCACCAGGAAGTTTGAGGTGAACTGATCCCAGTATGGCTTACGTAATTGCAGAACCTTGCATCGGCACGAAAGATACGGCGTGCGTAGACGCTTGCCCGGTGGATTGCATCCATCCGAAGAAAGACGAACCTAAGTTCGCGACCGAAGAACTGATTTACATCGACCCCGTCGAATGCATCGACTGCGGGGCTTGTGTTCCTGTTTGCCCGGTTTCGGCGATTTTCGCGCTGGACGATCTTCCAGAGAAATGGGCGGATTTCGCACAGCGCAACGCGGCCTACTTCGGCCGATGATGAAGTTCCGTTAACGACGCGACCCACACTCTTGCTTTGCGCTGGATACCCAGTATAATAACCCCATGCGCAAAATCCTCCTGTTGGTTAGTGTCGCTTTACTCGCTGCGTTCGTGATGTTCGCCCAGGAAAAAGGCAAGGGTGGCAAAGGAGGCGGCAAGGGCAAGGCCCCGCGCGTCAACCTGAAAGTGCTGCCGGACGACGCGAACCTCATTCCGACCATGCAAAGCTTTGTTGCGGCGCTCGGTGTTATGGACAAGGGCGGCTGCAATTTCTGTCATGAAATGGACCGCGCCTCCGATGCCAAACCGGAGAAGGTGACCGCCCGGATGATGATCTCCATGGTGAAGGACATCAATGCGAAGTTCCCGGACGGCAAGCAGCACGTCACCTGTTACACCTGTCACCGCGGAAGCACCGAACCGCTGACCGCGCCCGCCAACTAGGCGGCTGGCTGTCAGGCTTGCAAAGAGAAGCCCGCCATGCAGTTTGACGGGCTGCGTGTCCTGTCCCTCGAAAGCCGGCGTTCCGCCGAGATCGAGAAGCTGATTCGCGCGCGGGGCGGCGATCCCTTCGTCGCCCCGTCCATGCGCGAAATTCCCCTTGAAGACAATCCCCAGGCCTTCGATTTCGCCGCGCGTTTATTTGCGGGCGAATTCGACATGGTGATCTTTCTCACCGGTGTGGGCGCCCGGCTGCTGAATCAGGTCATCGAGACCCGTTATCCGGCCGGAAGCTTCCTCGCAGCATTGCGCGGGGTCGCCGTGGTGGTGCGCGGATCGAAGCCCTTAGCCGTCATGCGCGAATGGAACGTTCCCGTGGCCGTAACGGTGCCCGAACCGAACACGTGGCGCGAGATCCTCGCGGCCGTCGAAGGCCGGTCTGAACGCAGGATCGCGGTTCAGGAGTACGGGCGGTCGAGCCCGGAGCTGATCGATCGTTTGCGGGCCCGCGGCGCACAAGTAACCACGGTTCCGGTGTATCAGTGGGATCTTCCCGAAGATACTGGACCACTGCGCGAAGCCGTGCGGCGGCTGGCAACCGGCCAGTTCGACGTGGTGTTGTTCACTACTTCGGTCCAGGCCGCTCACCTGCTGCGGGCCGCTGCTGAGGAAGGCGTCGAAGGCGACGTCCGGGCGAACCTTCGGCGGATGGTCGTGGCATCGGTGGGGCCGACAACCAGCGAAGCGCTGCGCGAGCACGGCCTGCCAGTCGATTTCGAGCCTTCCCATCCTAAGATGGGTTTCCTGGTGAATGAAACCTCCCAGCGCGCCCGCGAAATTCTAAAATCGAAGCAGTGAACCCCAAGCCGGACAACCGCGCCAATCGCGAGTTCTTCCGTCTGATGGCCCGCTATTCTCCGGTCATCATGCTTATGCCGGCCAGCGCCTTCGCCGGCTACCTGGTCGGCTACGGGCTCGACTACCTGTTTGGGACCACTTACTTACGGTCCGTCTTCCTGGTGGTGGGCGTGATCTCCGGAATTATCCAGTTGATCCGGATTCTGAGCCGCGAAACGTGAGCGCCGATTTCTACGACCGGGCGCTGCGCAGAATCAAGGCGCTGACCGTCGTTGTAGGTCTCATCGGGACGGCAGGCATCCTGGTCCTGCGGGGGCGGAACGAGGGGATCGGGTTTCTGGCAGGCTCGGCTGTGTCGTATCTGAACTTCGAGCTACTCAGCGGTTTCGCAGGAGTCATGGGCGGTTCCGCGCCCAAGGCGAAGGGATGGGGTCTGCTGCTCGCCTTGCGCTACGCCATCATCGGCGCGGCCATCTATGTTATAGTGAGGGTTCTTGGAATCACGCCGGTAGCCGTGCTGGCGGGTCTTTTGGCGGCATTCGCGGCGGTGCTTCTCGAGATTCTCTACGAGTTAATTTTGCATGCCCGAACATGAACTGTGGCTGACCGCCCTGTTTAACGATTACCTGGCTGGCGTGGCGAACGCCATTCTCGGCCTGTTCCATACTCACGCGGAAAATCCCGCGCGGCCCTGGCAAAACTGGATCGTAATGGAGCTGCTCGTTGTGGCGATCCTGATGGTTCTCGCCGCAGCGGTGCGCGCGGGCCTCTCTCCCGATAAGCCGGGCAAGCTCCAGCACGTGTTCGAGTTGATTTACGGGTTCTTGAAGACCCAGGCGTCGGAAGTTGGCATTCATCATCCGGAGAAGTATTCGGCATTCTTTGGCACGCTGTTTGTGTTCATCGCGGCCATGAACCTGATCGGGATCATCCCGATTTTCGAATCGCCGACAATGGCGATCTTCGTGCCCGCCGGACTGGCGGTCTCTACCTGGTTCTACTACCATGCGCAAGGCTTTAAAGAATTGGGGTTCGCATACCTGAAGCAATTCATGGGACCGATTCTGGCCCTTTTCTGGCTGATGATTCCGATCGAAATCATCGGCCACTTCGCGCGGATGTTATCGCTCACCGTTCGTCTCTACGGCAACATGTTCGCAGGCGAGCAGATCACCAACGTCTTCATCAGCCTGACGAAGCTGGTGGTCCCCGTAATTTTCATGGGTTTGCACGTTTTCGTCGCTTTCCTGCAAGCCTACGTTTTTTCTCTGCTCACGATGATTTACGTGAGTATGGCAACATCGCACGAGCACTAATTTCATAGATGGCATCATCGCGCCGAGTGTGAGCCACTGATCCCCCAGGACAGCCCGGAACCACCTCCTCGGCGCAATTTCATAGGAAAGAGAGTACACACGAATGGTTAGCAAGAAAACGCTGCTTCTCGTAGCACTGTTTCTGCTGGTTGCTTGCCCGATGTTTGCGCAAGCTCCCGGCGGGTCGGGCATCGCGCCCGGAGAAATCAAGTTCCTCGGCGGAATGCTCGGATTAGGCATCGCCGGCGGACTTTGCGGCATCGGACAGGGCAAGGCTGTCTCGGGAGCCGCAGAAGCGATCGCGCGCAATCCGGGAGCTGCCGGTGGAATCCGGTTCGCGCTCATTCTGGGTCTGGTGTTCATTGAAACCCTGACCATCTACGCGCTGGCGATCGTTTTGAAGGGTTAGGATTGTTTTGTGGCGGGGCTAAGAACCCCGCCACAAGCGAAACGCCTGCCGACATGAAGCTGCACGGCATCTTTCCCGCCACCGCGACCCCGTTCGACCACAACGGCGATCTCTACAAGGTCAAAGTCCAGCACAACATCGAAAAATGGAATCGTACGGGCCTCGCGGGCTATCTGGTGACGGGCTCGACGGGCGAGACGCCGTACCTCACCGCGGAAGAAAAAATTCAACTGTGGGAGTGGGTGGCGCAATACGCTGCCCCCAATAAAATCCTGTTGGCCGGTTCCGGCGCGGAGAGCGTGCGAGAATCCGTCCGGCTCACCAACCGCGCCGCGGAGCTGGGCTATAAGGCCGGGCTGGTGCTCGCACCGCATTACTACCGCGCCATGATGAGCCGCATGGAGACGCAGATCCTGTTCTTCCGCGCGGTAGCCGATCAGGCGAAAATTCCCATCCTGCTGTACCACTTTCCCCAGGTCACCGGCATCGACCTGACTCCGGACGCGGTGGCGACGCTCTCCGAGCACCCCAACATCATCGGCATGAAAGACAGCTCCGGGAATCTGGAAGGCACCAAGAAATTTCTCGCAGCCGCTAAGCCGGGTTTTCAGGTTCTCACTGGATCCTCCAGCGTGCTGGCCGATTCCCTTGCGGCCGGATGCTCCGGAGCGATCCTGGCGCTCGCCAACGCGATTCCGTACGCCTGCATCAGCATCTACGAAGCGCATCGTACGCGCGAATACGATGCGGCGCAAGACTGGCAGAAGCGCATCGCCTGCGCCTCCAGTCTGATCGCGGCCAAGCACGGAATTCCGGGGCTGAAGTACGCCATGGACCTGAAGGGTTACTACGGTGGTCCGACCCGTCTGCCGCTCACCGTGGTCACCCCCGACGCGAAGCGCGAGATCGAGCAGGCCTTCGAAGGGATCAAGAGTTAGGCCGCACAAGCGACTCCGGATCCAGGATCCGCCTGGGACGTCCTCCCGTCCGCAATTTTCCCCGCTTGCACTCGTGCCGCGAGGCTTGAATCAGATCCGAAACGTAATCTGCAATGAAACCCACCTGTCCACGCATGGTCTCCGTCACGATCAGGAACTGACGCCGTCCATAGACTGCTTGAGGTAAGCTGAACTTCTTCCGGAGGTCGATTACCGGGACGCCCCGATGCCGTTCTTCGAACGGCACGATCGCCCGGACGCGGGAGGCGTCGACGGCGAAATCCCGGCCTGCGACGCGAAACGGCAAAAACTCCACATTCCTCTCATTTGCGCGCCTCCTCCGGATGCGAGCGCGCGACGTCCACCGCGCCGTATCCGAACGCGATGGCCGCAAGGAACATTTCGAGCACCTGGCTATGGCCCAAAGTCAACTCGGTCCAACCCGAGACCATCACCGCCGCCACCACCGCGACCGCTCCATGCAGGATCCAACGTTCCTCGGCCTTTCCGGGAAGCCTCCGGAGTGCCGTCCAGAAATCGAACAAGGCGCGGCCGAGCAGCCATAGCAGGATCGCCAAAGCCGGAAGTCCCCGTTCGGCCGCGTAGTGGACATAGATATTATGCAGGTGTTCTTTGTACCATTCCGTCGGAAAAGGATGAGGCAGATCTGCTGGGAGATATTGCATGAAGAGAGGACCAACCTGCTCGGGTCCCACGCCCACGATCGGATGCGCCCGGACCATCTCCCATCCGGTGCGCCGTAACGCAGAACGATGGGCGCGCGAATCCAGCACACCCTGTTGCGCGCTGAGCGCCGAAAGCGCGCGCTCGCGCACGTTCAGGGGATTCGCCAGCAGCACAATCGCGATCAGCGCCGGCACCGCCAAAACCAACCAGGTTCGTTTCCACCATAACAGCCACAGCGCACCCGTGACCGTTCCCAGCCACATGCTGCGCGTGAACGAGAGCAGAATCCCCGCGCCCGCGATCGCCAGCGTGGGGGCCAACCATCGCACGTGCCGGCGATCGTTGCTGAAAAGGACCATCGCGCCCGCCATCAGCAAGGCCATCATCAAGAGCGCGCTGAACGTCATCCAGTGATCCACGAATCCGGTGATGCGAATGCCGTTGGTGTAGACAAAATAGAAAAACTGCGGCGTGCTCCGATACATTTGCACAAATTGCCCGAATCCCCACAGGGCGGACAGCGTTGCACCGGCGGCCCACGCCAGCGTGACCGCGCGGATCTGGGGCAGCGTGCGAACCGCGGAATACGCCACAAACAGCATCAGCCAGACATAGAATTTCCTCACCTGCGGCAACCCCGCGCGGATGTGACCGGAGGCCGCCAGTGAGACCAGCGTCCAGGCCATCCATGCGATCACGGGCCAGCCGATTGCCGGCCAGCGCCACTTTGCGCGCGCCAGCACCAAGGAGAGGACCGCGAGCCCCAGCAGGATCTGGCTGGCGGCGATCGAGACTTCGGCAGTCGCGGCTGCGGCGCCCGCCAGATAAAGCGGGGCGTGCGTCCGCCAGGCGTCAGGCATGCTAGTAGCGTGGCACGCCAGGATCGACCGCCAGGCTCCAGGCCTCGATGCCTCCGGACATGCTCTGGCAGTTCTCGACGCCCTGCTCGCGCAGCCAGTGGACCACGCTGAGGCTGCGGATGCCATGGTGGCAGTAGACGATCAACGTGCCCTCATCGGCGCGCGCTTCGAGATCCTGAAGCTCGCCCGGAACGGCGCGCATCGGGATCAGCGCCGCTCCCTCGATTTTCGCTTGCGCGAATTCGTGGGGCTCGCGGACATCGATCAGGTGGAGTCGCTCGCCCGAGGCGAGGCGGCGCTTGACCTCCTGGGGATCCACTTCAAAGTGCATCACACCCATGATACTCGTGGAGCGGGCTTGAGCCAGGAGCGGCGGCTTTAGAGCGGCGGCTTTAGCCGCCGAGGAGAAGCTAGAACTTCTTCAATTCTTCGATCAGCGCTTGCAGGCCCTTCTTGTTGTAAATCTGCGAAAGGCGCTGCTCTTCGGGCGAGGGATCGAACACCTGGCGCAAACGGGGCTGCTCCAGGGCGCTGCGGCTGGGGATCCACTGCGAGCCGTCGGCGAACTCGACATTTGAAACGAAGCCCGACATGCCCTGGATGGCGATGGAGCCGTCGAACCGCAAGGCGGCGTCCTGGGCGATCTGGCCGCTCTGGTTCGGCGCCAGCTTCATGTCAGCAGGCATGGAAGCGGCCAGAAATTCCCGGCCCTGCTGATCTTTTACGATCCAGGCGATTTCCAGATGCTGCACCGGCTTGCTGGAGCGGTTCCGCACGTCAAATCGCGGCGCGCCGGCCAGATTCGCGCCCATCCGGGCGACTCCACTGGAGGCGATGACCGGGGATTCGGGAATCTCCAGGAACGCGAACTGAGTTTCGCGCTCCGCATCGAGGTTGGTCGAGCGCGCGCGAACCATCTGAACGCCGCGCTGCGGACGCTCCGCTTGCCTTGCCAGGCTCGCCAGCATCTCTTTGCGAAGACCTTCCGCGCCGGCCGTCTCCAGCAGCGACTTGAAATATTTCCGGTCGCGTTGGGCTTCCAGCTCCCACATCGTCATGGTGCGCTGGGAATGCAGCAGATCCGGACCGTAAAAGCTGAGATCGTCGAACAGGATCCCGTCGAGCTTTACTTCCACCACCGGGTTTCCGGCCGCAAGCGGCCGCAGCAGGCGCGTGTTGATGCGGATCGAAAACGTTTCGCCTGGTCCCGCGTCGAGCGTGGGCACCGACACCGATCCTTTACCGGACGAAGCCGCGTCCTGCGTGCTGACCATCAGGGTCATGCTGCGAATGCGCTTCTGGCCGGAGTTTCGCAGGGACAGCGCCGCATTGACCTCGATCAGGTTCGCGCCGCCGCGGGCCGAGGCGTTAGAATTTCCGAAATCGGTGGAAAGCGGGCTGACCGGAGAGTCCTTGGGAAAATCGATCTTCAGGCTGATCCCTTGCCCGCTGGCGCAGAGTCCGCTCCACGCCAAGGCTGCTGCGAAAATGGCAACGCGATTGCGCGTCAGTTTATTGGACATAGGTCGCTGTAATGGTCACCTGACCCGTATCCTGATCTACGTACCGCGCGCTCGCTGAGCCTTGGGTACTCACAGAGAACAGGACGGGCCGCAACCCGCTCTGATCGATTCCCAGCCGGCCGCCGTTTTGGAGTAATTCGACGCCGGTAGAAGATGCTCCCACCACAGGTCCCCGCTCTTCTTCCGAAACTGCGGGCCGCGCGGTCCGTCCTCCGGTGGCGATGGTGTGGAGTGCGTGACCGATCGCATCCGTATCCGCGCGGGGAATGTTCAACCACCACGCTCCGGCGATCAGCAGGACTACTCCCAGCGCAATCGCAACGGGCTGCCAGGTGAATGCCGCTTTTTTGGGCTCGCGCGGCGTGACGCATTCGCCGGCGGCCAGACCTACGCGAATATTCGCGGTCATCTCCGCCGCAAGTTGGTCCCAATCCACGCTGCCCGGCATATTGTCTGCCGAGGCGGCCAGCTCTTTCCGGTCTGCCCGGAACGCCGCCACCAGTTCCCTGCACTGTTCGCAGCGGCGCACATGCATTCCTGCGAGCGTCCGATCCAGCAACGGCAGATCGCGCGAGGCATACAGCGCCAGATCCGATTCCGCGATGTGCCGGCTCATATCTTCTTGCGCTCCATGTAACGGCGCAGCTTCAGCCGCGCGTTGGCGATGTGCGAGCGGACGGTTGCTTTCGAGCAATGCAGCCGCAGCGCTACTTCCTCAGCAGGTAGATCCTCCACGTCACGCAGCAGCAGCGCCATTTTCTCGCGCGCCGTGAGCACATCCAGACCGGCTTCCAACCGCTCCCGATGCTCTGCACGCAAGACGCGCTGTTCCGGGCTCTCGTGACGGGAACGCAGGACCGGTTCCGGCAGGGTTTCGAGATCGGCGAAATTCACGCGGCCGGCGCGCCGCAGAAAATCGATCGCGGTGTTGGTGGCGATGCGCGAGAGCCAGTGCGCGGCCTTATCCAGATCCTTGAGCTGGTCTTGTCTTTGCAGCGCCTTGATGAAGGCTTCCTGCGTCAGGTCCTGCGCGTCGGCGACGTTTCCCACCAGGCGGTAGATCAGCAGGAATACGCGCCGCATGTTTTCAGAGACAAATCGGCTCTGCTGCTCCGAGGAAAGCGGAGCGGCGTCGTACCGGGTGGATCCGGGCATTTCGCTCATCACGCGTTCTGTCACCGCCAACAGGTTGCTCATCGCCATCCGCCGGGGACAACTCGCCCCGCATACGGATGACGCGGAAGGACGCTCAAACGTGCAGTCTGCCGGCCAACCCTCTATCTTCTATCGGCGGCCACGTTATCCTAATGATATATGAGGCCGGTAGCGATTGTGGGGATTGGCAAAACGGCGTTTGGAGCGTTTCCGGACCGCACCTTGCGCTCGCTGGCTGTCGAAGCGGGCGAAAAATGCATGGAGGATGCCGGCGTAAATGCTTCACAGATCGAGGCTTTTTACCTGGGAAATTTCGCGGGACCGTCCTTCGCGGGCCAAAACCATCTGGCTCCGTACATCGCCGGCAGCCTGGGCCTGACGGGGATTCCCTGCACGCGATTTGAGGCCGCCTGCGCATCGGGAGGCTCCGCCTTCTTCCACGCGGTTTCCAGCGTGGCGGCCGGGCTGAACGACATCGTCCTGGTGGCGGGGGTCGAAAAAATGACCTCGCAGACAACTCCCAAGGTCACCGAGATCTTGGCGGGGGCGGGGGATATGGCGGGCGAAGGACGCGCGGGGGCGACGTTTCCAGCTTTGTTTGCGATGATCGCTCGCCGCCATATGTATCAGTACGGAACCACCCGCGAGCATCTGGCGGCGGTGGCGGTGAAGAATCACGAAAATGGCGCGAAAAATCCGCTGGCCCACATGCGCAAGGTGATCACCATGGAGCAAGCCCTGGCCGGAAAGCCCGTGGCGGACCCGCTGACGGTCTACGATTGTTCGCTGATCAGCGATGGGGCGGCCGCGGTTCTCATCACGCCCCTGGAGCGCGCCAGCGAGTTCACGGATCAGCCGGTGCGCATCTTAGGAATCGCGCAGACTTCGGACTACGTCGCGCTCGACGCCAAGGCCGACATCACCACGTTCTGGGCCGTGCGCGAAGCCGCGGAAAAGGCCTACAAAATGGCGCGCGTGAGTCCTCGCGACATCGAGTTCGCCGAGGTGCACGATTGTTTCACCATCGCTGAGATCGTGGCCACCGAAGATCTGGGCTTTGTGAAGAAGGGTGAAGGCGGTCCGTACGCTCTCGAAGGGCATACGCGCCTGCGCTGCGAGCGTCCCGTGAACGCGAGCGGAGGGTTGAAGGCCAAAGGCCACCCCGTGGGCGCGACGGGCGTCGGGCAGATCTGCGACGTGGTGCTCCAGATCCGCGGCGAGGCGGGCGAGCTTCAGCTCGACCGGCATTCCCTGGGTCTGGCGCAGAATCTCGGCGGCTCCGGTGCGACGGCGGTCGTTACCGTGATGGGATCCATATGACCACCGGGGTCGTTTACACCGAAACTGTGGTTCACGCAGCGCCAGCCGAGTTCGTCGCGGACGCGCCGTATCAGCTTGCGATTGTCACGCTCGACGCCGGCGGCCGGGTGACCGCGCGCATTACGGGCGAGCGCGTGAAAATCGGCGACAAAGTGGAGCTGGCCGAGTCTCGAGGCGGTGTCGAATTCTTCCGCAAAATCGCGGGCTGAAGCCTGCGCCACTTCGTGAAAATCTTCCTCTACTACATCGGCAAGGCGCGCGACTCGCATGCGAACGCCATGGCGGAGGAATACATCAAGCGCTCGGGCCGGTTCGCGACGTGCGAAATGCGCGAAATCCAGCCGGGACGGTTTGATCCATGGGCGAAACATCTCTCGGCGCGCAAAATACTGCTCGATCCGGCCGGGCGGGCGCTCGATTCGAAAAAGCTCGTGACGCTGTTCGATCGCGATCTGGTGTTTGTCCTCGGTGGCGCGGACGGGCTTCCGGAAGCGTGGAAGCCGAAGGCCGATGTGCTGCTGTCGCTTTCGGCTTTAACCATGCCGCATGAGCTGGCGCGGGTGGTTCTGGCCGAGCAAATTTACCGCGCTCTGACGACGCTGCGGGGGCATCCCTACCCGCGATGATAGGCTGAAACTTGTGTCACCATACGACGCCCTATTGATCGTTTCCTTCGGCGGCCCTGAAAAACGCGAGGACGTGATTCCGTTTCTGGAAAACGTTCTCCGCGGGCGCAACGTTCCTCGCGAGCGTATGCTGGCGGTCGCCGAGCACTACTATCACTTCGGCGGGCGCAGCCCGATCAACGATCAGAACCGCCTTTTGATCGAGGCGCTCAAGCCGGTGGTCAAGTTGCCGATCTACTGGGGCAACCGCAACTGGCATCCAATGTTGGCGGATACCCTGCGGCAGATGAGGGCGGACGGCATCAACCGGGCTGTGGCGTTTGCGACCTCAGCTTTCGGATCGTACTCCGGGTGCCGGCAGTACATCGAGGACATCGAGCGCGCGCGCGGCGATCTGCGGATCGACAAGATTCGTCCGTTTTCTGCGCATCCGAAGTTCCTCCAGGCCATGACCGATCGCGTTTGTGCGGCGCTGGCTCAGCTTCCTCACGGCCGCCTGGTTTTCACCGCGCACAGCGTTCCGGTTTCGATGGCCGCATCGAGCCCGTATGTGCGGGAGCTGGAGCAAGCCTGCGCTGCGGTCGCCCAGGGCGCAGGCCGCACTGAGTGGAAGCTGGTCTACCAAAGCCGGAGCGGAGGGCCGGGGCAACCCTGGCTCGAGCCGGATATCGCCGACTATCTGCGCGAGCTTGGCTCGGATGTTGTGATCGTTCCCATCGGGTTCCTTTCCGATCACATGGAGGTGCGCTACGATCTGGACACGGAAGCGCGGGCCGTTTGCGATGAGCTGGGCGTGAAAATGGTCCGGGCCGCGACGGTGGGAACACATCCGGCGATCATCGAAATGATCGCGGAGATGGTAGAGCAGGAGCATCCGCCGTGTGCCGAAGGATGTTGTCCGGCTTCGCAACGACCGGCTCCAAAACCGCCTGTCCTACCTAGGTGACCTGCTTGTAGACCTCGCGCTTCGACAATCCGCGCTCCCGGGCGACCTGTTTGATCGCGTCCATCCGCGGCATTCCCTGCTGCTCGAGCTCGCGAACTGCTTGATCGATGGGCGTCGAAGCGGCCGCAGTCGCGCCCTTGCCGATCAACAGAGTGATTTCGCCCTTCACAGACGGCCGCGCGGCGAGCTGGGCGCGCACTTCCGTCGCCGTGCCGCGCAGAAATTCTTCGTGCAGCTTGGTGAGCTCGCGCGCGACCACGACCGGTCGATCGCCCAGAACCGTTTCGATATCCGTCAGAGTCTCCAAAATCCGGTGGGGAGCCTCGTAATAGACCAGCGTGCAGCGTTCCGCTTGAACCTCCTCCAGAGCCTTGCGCCGTTGGGACGGCTTCGCCGGCAAAAAGCCGCCAAAGCGAAACGCGTCCGTGGGCAGGCCGGCCGCCGCCAGCGCTCCCAGCAGCGCGGAAGCGCCCGGTACAGGGATCACGCTGATTCCGGCCTCGATCGCCGCTGTGACCAGGCGATATCCCGGATCGGAGACCAGCGGCGTCCCTGCGTCGGAAACCAGCGCGATGCTTGCACCCGCCTGGAGTTTCGCGATCAGCTCCCGGGCGCGGGCGGCTTCGTTATGCTCGTGATAGCTGAGCGTCGGCTTCGCGATTCCGAAATGCGCCAGCAGCTTGCCGCTCTGCCGGGTGTCTTCGCACGCGATCAGATCGGCTTCCCGCAGCACGCGCAGCGCCCGCAGCGTGATGTCTTCCAGATTCCCGATCGGTGTTGCGACAACATAGAGCGTGCCCGGCATCGTAGTACCATGAAACCTTAACTGAAATGGACCCGGCGGCACAAGGCGCGCCCGCTTACTACATCTGGGAAGTGCCCGGAAAACCCCTTGCGATCCATCTCCGGTTGGATGTGATCGATCGCATGTCGGTGGACATTCTCCGCGGATTCGGCGCGGTGCCCAAGCGCGGCGCCGAAGTGGGCGGAGTCCTTACGGGTATGATCGAGCCCGGCTCAGTCACGGTTGTCCGAGTCGAAGACTTCGAAGCGGTTCCTTGCAAGTACGTCCGCGGGCCCTCTTATTTGTTGACCGAATATGAGCGGATGCTGTTCGACCAAGTTTGCGAGCGCCGAAGTTCAAGGAACGCCGGCCACACCTATGCAGTCGGCTACTACCGCAGCCACACGCGCGAAGGTCTCGCGCTGGCCCCGGAGGACATCCAGCTTCTGGACCAGTACTTTCCGGAAGCAGCCGGAATCGCGCTGTTAGTGAAGCCGTTCGCAACCAAACCGGGCCTGGCCGGTTTCTTCGTGCGCGAAAACTCCGCGTTTCCCGCCGAAACGCCGAAGGAATTTCCGTTCCGGCGATGGGAGCTTACCGGCGAAGAGCCGCCGCGCCGGCCTCCTGCACAGGAAACCAAACTCGCGGAAAGAAGAGTCGAGCGAATTTTCTCGGTCGAACCCGAGATTCCTCCGGAGGCGCCGGCCGAATCGAATGCTCCCGAACCGAAGTCGCGAACCGGCATGTGGATGGTCGCCGCGTTTGTCTTCCTGCTGCTGGGAGTCTTGCTCGGCTACGAAGCCTCGCGCCTGAATGCCCCGCGGCGTCCCTCCGATTTCGCCATGTCTCTCGCAATCGAGCGATCCGGTGAAAATCTCACCGTTCACTGGGACCCGGATTCCCGCCCCGTCCGGTCGGCGAGCAACGGCGTCCTGGAAATCGAGGACAGCGGGGAACGCAAGCGAGTCGAGCTGGACCGCGCCAGTCTGAGCAGCGGAAGCATCGTGTACCGTAACGCGTCCGATAAGGTTCGGTTCCGGCTGGTGGTTTATCTCAACTCCGAGCTGAGTGTTTCCGAAGAGCTTCCGTGGCCGCGCTAACTAAGCGGCAAAGCCGCCCGCGGACAAAAAACAGCCGGGCATCCTGAGACGCCCGGCTGCTCTTGGTTTCTAGACGGTCTTTACCGCGCCAGGGGATTCGGGCGGATCTGGAATTTCACGATCTTGCCCTTCGTCCCTTTGCCACCCTCAATGTGCCACACGAAATGTGTGCCGTAGTTGGAGTACAGCGCGCGGCCCTTCCATCCGGCATTGGCATCATCGATGCGACCGTCCATGCCGCGTGCATAGAAGCCGAGCGGATACGGAATGCGGAAGTAGGTCCACTTCTGCGTCTGCGGGTTCAACGCGATCAGCGAATCGGAATTCGACCCTGTCACGAACGGGGTGTTCGCTCCCAGTCCGATGATGTTGTGCTGATCCACCCAGTTGAAGTAGTGGAAGTCCGCCGGAACGTTGGTTCCCTTCAGCTTCGGGCCGGGAGTCTGATACAGCGTCCAGCCCTCGGGGCATTCGCTGCCATCCAGCTTCTGCGGTCCGCTAAGGTTCTTGCACTTGCGAACATCGAAACTGGCCAGGTGGCTGGTCGCGGCCAGACCTGTCCAGACCACGCCGTTTGTGTCGATATCCACGCCGCGCGGATCATAACCCGGCGTCGGAACCTTGAAGATCTGGGTCTTGCAGCTTACGGGCGGATTGTTCCCGCGCTGCAGCCGGATCAGATAGCCGGGAAAATCCTCGGCGACGCCCCACACCGAATCGTCTACCGGGCTCGGGATGACCGAGTACAGCGAAAAACTCACCTGGCTATCGAGCTTCGGATCGAAGGGTGTGGAAGCGCCCTTGCCCTTGGCTGCCCGTCCGATAACAGGGGCCGGGCCGGCCGTATCGGTTCCGTAGAGCGTCGCCAGATCAGCGCCGCGCCCGACGACGTTCCAAGGCTTGGTGATTTTGCCGTCGCCATTGGTGTCAACGACCTGTCCGCACCAGCCCACCGCCGCTTCCTCTGCCTTGCGCTCGTCCTTGGTCGCGGCATACGTCTGGTCATATACCTTGGAATCGACCCATCCAAAGATGGGGCCGCTCAGCTCGTTGAAGTAGACGGTCTCATCCGGATCGTTATCGAACTGGAGATGGTGCGTGGAATAGCAGGTCTCAATCAGCCTCCATTCCTTCGTCTTGGGATCCCAGAAAGAAGCCTGCCGAGCGCTGTTGCGCAGCGGCATCCAATCCGCGTACTTGTTGCTCGGATCGCTGCACCAGGCCGGCTCCTCGCGGCCGCGAATCTTGGAAGTCGTCCAGACGCGCCCCTTGCTATCCAACATCGGATTATGGGGATCCGCCGGGTTGTAGGGCGGATTGGACCAAAGGTGCTCGTTGCCCCAGAAAAAGGACGGGCGATTGGGCGACGGGAAGCGCGACGGCACCTTGTCCTTCGGCTCACGCGTCGGAATTTCGATCGCGTAGGTGCTGTTATCGGCTTGATCCAGGATCACCAGTTGCCCGTGCCCGGCATTTACAGCATAGTTCGGCCCGCCGCCGTTGACGGTGGGGTGGTTCTTATCCGTCGAAATCTGATCATGCATGAAGGAGTGGTCGTCGCCTACGTCCCATTGCGTGGATACGATGTTGCGTTCGATGCCGGTCGGGCGCGGCGGCGTGGGCGGCACTGCGCCCTTTTCAATCGCTTCGGTCCAGTCGGCCAAGGCCTTCAAGGTAATTTCCTTGCCCATTCCGTTCATGGTTCCGTACATGTTGGTTCCGCGCACGCCGACTCCCAGGCGCCACTCCCAGGCGGCTTCGTGGGTCTTCATCAAATCGGGCTTGGCCGCGAATACGTGTTGCACGTCGCGGGTCAACGCGTTCCCGAGCTGGTGGCAGAAGTTGCAGCCCTTCTTGAGCTGATCGATCCAGTGATCCTGATCCACCATTCTCGCGGCGGCCTGCGCGGTCTGCGGGAAAGCGCTGGGAGGCGGAGGCGCCAGCAGCGAGAGCCAGTAATCGCCGGGAAACACTTTCGCGGCTTCCTGAGGTGTTTTTGCGGTTGCGACTTTAATGGTCACGCCGGTGGCGCCAGGTTTGAGGTCCATCGGAGTCGAGTCGAGAATGCCGTAGCCGCGCGACCAGACCTTGTAATTTACCGCCGGAAGATCCGGCAGAACGAACCGGCCCTGATCGTCGGTGGCCACGGTTTTGATCAATTTGGTCTGAAGATCGTTAGTTTCGGCGATCACCCAGACCCCGGCCTCGGGGCCCTTTTCGCTTTGGACCACGCCCTCGATATAGCCGGGATAGCTGATCCGCGGATTGGCCTTCGCGGCCTTGGCCTGACTCTTCCCTTTGGTCTGCTGGGCGCTGGTCGAGTAGGTGGTGAGCATGACGATCAGACACAGAACCGCGGCCGATGCCAGCAGGCTGGCGATTCTGGAACGGGAAGTTTTCATGGAACTCCTCCTCATGGGCTGTGCGCGCACAGGAGCCTTCGTGTGCGGGCAAGCCATTAGTATAGTGAACGGTGTTCGGGCAATGCAACGGTGCATGCAGCCGGGTTGACGCCGTCGGTTTAGGCAAAAATTTTCGCTTGGGGAATAGTCGGACGAACCATCCCATGCTATAGTTCCAACAGCGGTTTCGGAGATCGGAGGCTGCCTTGCCTGTCTATGGAGCCATCCAACGATCACGAACGCGAGATTGCCCGCCTGATCGATCAGCGGGCGCTTTGTGAATCGAAGCTGGACTACACGGCGGTTCCCGCCGTGGCTTCCGCGCTGAGTTTCCTGATGACCCGGTCCGATAGCGAGTTTCTCATCGCCTATCTCCAGTGGAGGATAAACAACCCATTAAAGTGATGTTGTGAACGCCTTCAATCTGTTATTCCTGGCCGGATTTCTCGCCTCGTTGATCACTCTGGTAGCGGCGGCGTACGCGTCTCTGCGCGGGCGGGTTTCCCGGGCGTCCTCCATCCTGCGCGCCTGGCTGGTCTGCGCGGCAGCGTACCTGGGGATCTCCGTGGCGGTGGCGTTCTTCGGGCCGCGCAGGGTCCTCGCCCCGGGCCAGCCCTGGTGTTTTGATGAATGGTGCCTGACCGTCGCCAACGCCGGGCGGGCGGGATCAAAGTACGGCGTGGATCTTCTGATTTCGAGCCGCGCCAAACGCGCGACGCAGCGCGCCAGCGGCGCCTGGATATACCTGCGGGACGAAAACGACCGCCACTACGAGCCGCTGCCAGACCCTGCGGACATTCCCCTCGACGTCGCGCTCGGCCCTGGCCAAGCGATTGCCGTCAAGCGCACGTTTCAAGTTCCTGAGCAGGTCCGCGAACTGGGTTTAGTGACGGGCCACGGAGGTCCGCCCTGCGGCCTCCTGAACCTGGTCATTATCGGCCAGGGCGGTTGCGTGTTTCACAAGCAGACCATGATTCGGCTGCCGGTAGAATAGGCTGAGAGTGAAGTCTATTTTCTTATGGCTGCTGGCGGCCGCCGCACCGCTGCTCGCGCATCACTCCACGGCTCCCTTCGACATGACCCGGGATTTCACCGTCTCGGGAGTGGTGGCGAAGTTCTATTGGGCGAATCCTCATTCCTACATTGAGATCCAGGATGCGGATGGGCGACAGTGGAGATTGGAAATCGAAGCCGTGAATTTGCTTCGCCGGTACGGCTGGACCAAGGACACGCTCAAGGCGGGCGACAAAATCAGTTGCACCGGCGCGCGGGCGAAGGATCCGGCGGTGTTTGCGCAGAAATGCTTTCGCGCCGAGTTCCCCGACGGCCGGAAGCTGACCGCTACGCCCTTCGGAGAGCCGCCAGCGCCTTCCGCTCCTCGCCGTTCGGATCGTTGATTACCTTGCACTCGTTGCCCAAGATCATGGTGGCGCGCTGCGCGGTGTTGAACCGGGGCCAATTCGGCAGGCCCTTGTGATTGGGATTGCCGGTGCGCGCGAACGCGGTCCAGGCAGCGCTCATCTTGTCCTGAAGCGCGTAGCGGTCCTGCCCCGATCCGGTCATCGATTTCGCGTTATCCACGTTCTCGGTCACGAACGGAATATCGAGCGTGTGGAACGCCTTGAGCTTGCCGTCGTGCACCGGCGAGCGCCAGGTGAAATAGTACATGTAAACCGGGGCGGGCTGCGCCGATTTGAGCTCGGCCTCGGCCAGCACGCCGGGCCGGAAACGCAGATCGGACTCCAGAATCAGCGCTACGTCGATATTGCTTACGCCCGGCCGCCCCTTGCGGTAGAGCGCGATTAATTCCTTCGCCTTGACATCCTCCACCCGTGCGGCCTGTTTGACCCGCGCCAGGAGCGCCGCGTCGTCGATCGGATCCATCTGCGTGTTGGGGAAAAACGTCACTTCGGTTTCGGTGGATCCGATCAGGACCGGCACCTGCGCGGAAAGCGGCGAAGCGTCGGGATCGAACGGATCGCGCGGCAGAGTCTTTCCGTCGAGCACCGGCGCCAGGCGCTGGATCCCGTTCGTAGCCTGGATCAACTGCTCCATGGGAAGCTTTTGCAGGTCTTCGGCGGTCTTGACGTTCAATTTCGCCAGGAACGCTTGTGCGGACTTCGTGGCGTCGGCCGCAGGCACGCCTCTCAAATTGGACCCGCTCTGGAGGATCGCCTTGTGGAACAACCCCTTGGCGCCCGGCATCGCCAGCAGCGTGCTGACCTTCCCTGCGCCGCCCGATTGGCCGTAGATCGTTACATTATTTGGATCGCCGCCGAAATTCGAGATGTTGTCGCGCACCCATTGCAGCGCCGCGATAATGTCCAACATTCCCGCGTTGGAAGCTTCGGCAAACTTCGCGCCGCCGATCTCGGCCAGATGCAGGAAACCGAACGAGTTCAGCCGGTGATTGATGGTAACGGCGACCACCTCGCGCTTGCGCGCCAGGTTTGCGCCATCGTAGATCGAATAGCTGCCGTTGCCGCTGGCGAATCCTCCGCCATGCAGCCAGACCATCACCGGACGCTTGTCGTTGCGGCCGAATCCGTTGGTCCAGACGTTCAGACGCAGGCAGTCTTCGCTCATTCCGGTCGGGGGAATGGTGGCGCGCACTTCCGGAATCTCGGTGTGCGGGCTGACCTGGGGCGCTTCCGGACCCCATTCGACCGTCTCTTTGATCCCGGCCCAGGGCTCCGGCTTGGCTGGGGGCAGAAACCGCCGTGAGCCGGCGGTAGAAGCTCCGTACGGAATTCCTTTAAACGCGTTGACCTTCTCAATCGTCAGGCCGCGAATCTTCCCGGACGAGGTTTCTACAACGGATCCGGATTTCGCATTCGGTTCGCCGAACGATTTTGCCAGAGCGCCGGTGAACCATCCGGCGGCCACGGTTCCGTGCTGAAGAAACGTTCTGCGTTTCACTTCTTGCCTCCTCCGGCCTTCTGAGGTCCGCCGTGTTCCTCGGTGTAGTGCGCCAAGTCGCGCTCGCCTTCCCAGCAGGCGAATTCGAGAATCTCATAGCCCGGCTTGGTTTCGCGCCGGATGTCGAAGGCGATGGTCCAGGGGCGGGTGTAGAGCGCCGGGTCCTCGAGCGTGGCTTCGTAGTGCAGCGTCCCGTCCGCGATGCGCGTATAGCGCTCCACCACGTGCAGCGTATCTGTGGTGAAATTCGCGGCCATGTCGAGCCATGTCCGGCCGTTCTGGTTCGTGACGTCCACCACCAGGGTCTCTCCGTCCCAGTGTCCGCGCGATTCGCCATTGAACAGCTTCATCGAAGGCGGCAGTCGCGGGCTGTTGTCGTTGGTCGGGATCATGCGGTACATGTGAAAATTCTCGGGCATCATCACCACCAGCCCGGCGCTCTGCGCGATTTCGAACCCGAATGGCGCATAGGCCACGCGCGGGATCCCGGACGGGTAGCAGTGCGCCTGCGGGTCTTCGTAGGCGTGATTCATCAGGTCCTTCCGCTTGGCGTACGCCCAGGATTGGTAGGGGATCTTCTTGTCGGGCGGATCCACGATGATGCTCGGCCCGCCGACAATATTGGGAGAAGTGGGATGTTCCTCGATGTCCCAGGCGGCCGCGAAGGCTTGCGTGAACCAGATGCCCTCAAGGCTCGGCTTCCCTTCCGCGGTTCTGGGGGCTTTGTAAGCACTTTGACCGGAGGCCATTGTGGCCGCCGCGAAGATGCATAGCCAGGCTTTCATTCTGACTCCTGTCTCCTGACTCCTTATGGCGCACAACGCCGCGCGCAGGCTGTGCGCTCGTGACTCCTGTCTCCTAGGCTACTGCGTTCTCGCCCCGACGTTCTTGGCCTTGCCGCCTTTGTCTTCGGTGTAGTGCAGAAGATCCTGGTTGCCCTCGATGCAGGCGAACTCCATCTGCTCGTAATCGTCGTTGGCGTGCGTGCGGGTCATGCGGCCCGCGATCTTCATCGGCTGCGTAAACTCTTTGGATTCGACGGTAGCTTCGTACTGGATGGTGTTCGAATCGGTCATGGTGAACCGCTCGACCACGTGCGCGTCCTCCGGCTTGTAATGGCCGGAGGTATCGAACCAGGTCTTGTCGTTCTGATTGGTGGTATCCACCACCAGGGTGTCGCCTTCCCAATGGCCAACTGATTCGCCTTGGAACAGCCTCACGGATTGTGCGAGCTGGTGGGGGCGATTGTCGAGCGGAATGATTCGCCGGCTGTGCATGAATTCCCAGGTCATCACCAGGTACTCCGGCGTCTGCATCATCTGCATTCCGAATTGGACCCACATGTTATGCGGGACGCTGGACATAAAGCAATGCAGTTCCGGCTCATGGAACATTCCCTTGGCGATGAGCTCGTCCGATTTCGCGCGCGCCTCGGGCGTATAAGGAACCTTGCCATCTGCGGGATCGACGATGGCGTTCGCTTTCGGGGCTCCGCCACCGAAGCCTCTTCCGCCGCCCTTCGCGGCGCCCCCGCCTCCGCCCGGGCCGCCGGGTCCGCCGCCGCCCGGACCTCCCGCTCGCGGAGGACCGCCTCCCGGAGGACCGCCAGGACCGCCCTTTCCGCCGCCCTTACCAGCTTTCGGGGGTTGCGGTTCGATGCTGACAACGCCGCCAGGCTGCACGCCGTTATAGAAGCCTGACATGTTGGGATGGCCATCCGGCATCCGGGGAACCGGGCCCGCGGGTTCGACCTGCTTGGCGCCGCCTTTCCCGCCAAATCCGCCGCCACCCTTCGCCGGTGCGTCCTGTCCGGTCAGGGAGACAGGAGCGATCACAAAGATTGCGGCGACAGCAGCCGCAGCCGCCAGAGCCAACATCGAACTCCAAACCGCCTTGTTCCTCGTCATGGGCAGCCTCCCCAGCCTGAGTGATGTATTAGTGGCTCCCGAGCCGGACTGCATCGTCCTCGAGATACGAATGGCACTCATATTCGAGCAGCGTCGGATACTGGTCCGTGTTGCGGTGCAGATCCATGCGAATCGTCCACGGACGCGTGAACGTCTCCGGATCCGTCATGGTCGCTTCATACCGCATTACGTCCGGGCCCGTGCGCGTATAGCGTTCGACTACCTTGAGCTTGTTGCTGTGATGATTTCCCGAAGCGTCAAACCAGGTCTGATCGTTGAAATCGGCGACGTCCACCACCAGCGTGTCGCCCTCCCAGTGGCCGCGCGAGTCACCGTTCCAGAATTCGAGATCGCCGTAGTGAGTCTGCTTCTCCATATAAACCGTACGGACCATATGGACGTATTCGGAGATCATTTGGATATACTTGGCGGTCTGGAAAATCTGGAACGGGAAATGGATGTAGGTGAACCGCGGAACGCCCGTCATGTAGCACTTGTTCATCGTGTCAAGCTGTTCCCGCCTGTTGAAATTGTCGATCTGCTTCTGCCGCCCCGCAGGCGTATAGGGGATCATGCCGTCGGCGGGATCGACCACGTAGCTCTTTCCGGCGCGAATGCCAGTAGCCGCGTTGTGGGCTTCGAGGTTTTCCGCCGCTGTGTTCCAGGCTTCCCAAATGCCTTGAATATCGGCTTTGCCGTCGCCGGCGCGGGGCGCGACGTATCCTTTTGCGGCGGCCTTTCCGCCTTTGCCGCCCTTGGCGGGAGCCTGGCCCGCCGCCGGAACCGGCGCAAACCAGAGCGCTGCTGCGGCAAATCCCGCGGCAATCACAAGGCCTGAGAAACGCGCAAACGAATTCTTCATGTCAGCGTTGCACTCCTAACAAACCCGCAAAGGGCGCGTGGTCGCCCTCCTTCCAGTCAAATAAGCAGCCCGTGCTCTCCGTTTTGCGGGCTGTTGCTTAGGAGCCGTGCGGGCAAACGGTACAACGCGCCCGGAAAAGGCGCCTCGGCCGCGGTGAATCCGCAGGCTATCCCGATGAAATCTGCCTACTTACCTTTGCTATCGGGCGTCGGGCCTTCGTTCGGCGGCCGCGAACCCATCGTGAATCGTGTTCCCGTCTTGGTGAAGGTCACGCCGTTGGACCACATGTGAGGCGTCCCGTCCTTGGCGGCGACTCCGGTGACTTGAATTTCTTCCCCTACGCGAGCCTCAAAATAATCCTTGCGCCAGCCGTCCCGGTACAGCCCGTTCGGAGGCGGTGTTTCTGCAGCCCAGTGTGTCACCTTTCCATCCGGGCCGGTGACGTCGAAATGCACCCAGGAATGGGGATTAACCCAGTCTATTTTCACGAACTTGCCGGTTAAGGTCAGAGGCTTGGTCTGGTCGTATTCTGCCGAAAACGAGTGATGCGCCAGCATCGGCGCCGCAGCGAGAAGCAGCGCGCCCGCGCCCAGCGCGGCAATCTTCATCTTCATCAGGACACCTCCGCATTCAAATCTATCATAGGAAAGACTGCCGAAAGAGCGGCGTTGGTTACTGAGGTCCGCCCTGGAGCATAGATCCGCGCCTCGGAGGTTCGGTTCGAGATGGACGAAGGCTGTTCCAGCGAATCAGTGCTTCCAGCCGATCGCACGATCCAGGCTGATGGGTCCCGCCCCCGCCGCGCACAGCCACAGGTAGGTGAAGCAATAGAGCACGGTGATCTCGCCCTGGTTCAGAAGAGGCCAGGGGTTAATGTGGATGTGAACCCTGAAATACGCCACCGCCATCTGCCCGGACAAGAGGAACGCCACGGGCCGGGTGAACAGGCCCAGGATGATCAGCGCGCCGCCAAGGGTTTCGATCACACCTGCGGCCCCCATCAGGGACGCCAGCTCGGCTTTTTGCCCGTCCAATCCGCCGAACCAGCCGAAAAATTTTTGCCAGCCATGGAGCGAGAATGTGAATCCCACCACGATCCGTAGCAAAGAGCGGAGATAGGGCTCATAAGAAGAAACAGTATTGACGAGAGACATCCGTAGAACGATATCACACGGTCAAGTCCCACCTGTAAGGGCGGGAGCCAGCACTGCTTCGGCCATCGCGCGCTTCAGCGCGGGAAGCCCCTGGCCGGTGACGCTCGAAATCTTGAGAAATGGCAAGCCGCGTTCTCGCGCCAGGCGTTCCAAAGAGGCGATCCGCTCCGGATCCTGCGCCGCGTCGATTTTGGTCGCCACCACGATCATCGGCTTGCGCGCCAGATCCTCGGAGAAGCTGGCGAGCTCGGCCATCACCACCTCGAAATCGTGCACCGGATCGCGGCCCGTGGCCTCGGAAACATCCACCAGGTGCGCCAGCAGGCGCGTGCGTTCGATGTGCCGCAGGAACTGGATGCCCAAGCCGTGGCCCGCGTGCGCGCCCTCGATCAGCCCGGGAATATCCGCGACGACAAACGTCCGGTGATCGCCCGTATCGGTGGTGACTACGCCCAAGTGCGGCTCGAGCGTGGTGAACGGATAGTCGGCGATTTTCGGTTTGGCAGCGGAGATCCGCGAAATCAGGGTGGACTTGCCCGCGTTGGGAAATCCCACGAGGCCGACATCGGCCAGCAGCTTCAACTCGAGGCGCAGCCGACGCTCTTCACCTGGAGAGCCGGGCTCGTGTTCCGTGGGGGCCTGATGTGTGGACGTCGCGAAGCGCGCATTGCCGCGCCCGCCGCGCCCGCCCCGCGCGACTATGAAGCGATCGCCGGGAGCCGTGAAATCGTGGAGCTGTTCGCCGGTTTCGGCGTCGTAGACGATCGTACCGACGGGCGTCGGCACTTCCACCGAAGCTCCGTCGCGGCCTTTCTTGTTGCTGCCTTCTCCGTGCCGGCCGCGCTCGGCTTGGTGCTCGGGGTTGAAGCGGAAATGCAGCAGCGTGTTGTAGTGCTGGCTGGCAACCAGGACCACGTCGCCGCCGCGGCCACCGTCGCCGCCGCTGGGACCGCCACGGGGAACGTATTTCTCGCGCCGGAACGCAAGACAGCCGTTGCCGCCGTCGCCGGCCTTCACGGAGATTACGACTTCATCTATAAACAACGGATTTGTCGGGGACTGGCCCCTGGCGTCTGGCCGCTAGTTACTCAGCCGCCTTGATGCTGACGAACTTGCCCATGCGGCCGCGGTCGCGGAATTCGATGATGCCCGGGACCTTGGCGAACAGCGTGTCATCCTTGCCGACGCCTACGTTGACGCCCGGCTTGATGCGCGTGCCGCGCTGCCGGACGATGATGGTTCCGCCGGAAACCAACTGGCCTCCGAACGCTTTCACGCCCAGGCGCTGCGCATTCGAATCGCGGCCGTTCTTGGAACTCCCTAAACCTTTTTTGTGCGCCATAAATGCTCTCTACGCTACGATCTCATTCACCTGCACGCGCGTGAAATTCTGGCGATGCCCGATGGTGCGCTTGTACTGCTTCTTGCGCTTGAATTTGAACACCAGGGTTTTCTCGCCGCGGCCCTGGCCGGTAATGACGCCCTTGACTCGCGCGGAACTCAGCGCCGATCCGGCCTTTACCGAATCTCCGTCCATCACGGCCAGAACCCGGTCGAATGCGACCTCCGCGCCGACATCGCCCGCCAGCGTTTCGACCTCGATCGACTCGCCTGGCGCCACGCGATACTGTTTCCCGCCGGTTTCAATCACTGCGTACATACGAACCCTCTTACGTTGCTGAACTTAAATGCTGGTCGTCCCGGTTCGGGACTGGAAACTATAGGTTACTACAAACTAAGGCTTATCCGCCAGCACGAGGCCAACCGGGCCACCCGGCTCGATTTTCCGCACATTCACCAGGCCGGCTTCCTTCAGCCAACTGCTGATTTCTTCGAACGTGAACGTATCGCCCTCATCGGTGTGGGCAACCATGTTCACCGCGAAAATCAGGCCCATCGGCGGACCCGTGCGGTCGGGGTTCACCAGGAATTCGCTGATCACGATCGTTCCCTTGGGAGCCATGGCAGCCGCGGCCCGTTTCAGCAGCCGGCGGCTCTTCTCGGCGCCTTCGCTGTGCAGGATGTGGCCGAGCGTGACCAGGTCGTAGCCGGTTCCGAAGTCCACCTCTTGAAAATTGCCGGCCAGGTACTGGAACCGGTCCGCGAAGCCGAACCGTTCGGCCATGCGCCGGGTGACCTGGAGAACACCGCGCCAGTCCTGCGCCGTCACTCTGATTTGCGGCGAATGCTGCGCGAACCCGATACCCCAGACGCCCGATCCGGTCCCGATATCGAGGTGCTTGAGCGGACGTTTCACATGGGCCAGTCCCAGCGCCTGGGCGGCAGCCTGAGTAGCGGGGTAGCTCATTGCGAAGATCGGCTCGACCAATTCCTGAAAGAAGCTCTCGCCGGTGTCGCCCTGATTGACGCCGGCGGGAGGTTTGCCGGTCTTGACGATCTCCGGCAACGGGAGCCAGCTCTGGATCAGCTTCAGCCCGCTGAACTCGGCGAATTTGCCGAGATAGCCGGATTTCGAGCTGACCAGGAATTCCGCGCTTTCCGGAGTGAGCGCGTACTTGCCGTCCGGAGTCTTGCTCAGAAAATTGAAACCTACGAGGGCGTTCATGATGCTGCGCAGGCCGCGGACCGAATTGCCGGAGGCCTTCGCGACTTCCTCCACGGTCTTCGGTCCGGAGTCCAGGACGTCGAAAACTTTCGCGTGAACCGCAGTGGCTAAGATGATCGGCGGCGCGTAGCCCCAGACCATTTCCAGGATCCGGTCGGGGCGGACAGTGGGGGTGGATGAAGCAGACATGAAATAACTCCGGATTCGATTATGGCACGATGGCTCTGTGGACTCGCAGCGTTGTGCCGACGCATTTTTCGATGAAGCGAATGCCTCGTATGTCCCATTGCGCGCGAACCAGGAAGCTTGTCAGGCTCCGGGTTTCGTGCAGCGGGAGCGCGGCGATAACCGCGGCTAACTCCTGGTTGTCTGCATATTCGCCATGCGGGCCTGCATCTCGCGCGTCAGGTGCGGCACGATCCCGATCATCCTCTGAAGCACCATGAGCTGGGCGCGGTGATGCATCTCGTGCTCCTTGGCGCTCAGCAGCATTTCGAAGCGGCTCTTGGTGGGAGGCTGCGCGCCTTCCGGAAAGCTCACCTGCTCGCTCAGGAACGCTTCCGAGAGTCCTCCCAGCCAATTGGCGAACTGGTCGCCGCTGGTGCGCAGAAGCTGGATGATTTCGGCCTTGCTGCGCTTTTTTTGCTCCTCGGCCAGAATCGGATGAATGAAGCTGTAGAAGTTGAATCCGGCCAGTGTGTTCAGCTTCTGCTCTGCGTGGACCACGGTGGCGAAACGCGTGCCCATGGCGATGTGCACCAGCGTCTGCGCCACGGTGCGCGTGTCGGAGGCGGCTCGAAAATCGTACTTGTCTTCTGGAATTTCCTCGGCGATCTTGATGGTATTATTGCGAACCGTGCGGAAAGCGGCGGCCAGTTCCCTGGCGGAGTAGTAGGTCATGTCACCATTTTACGTTCCCGGTATTAAGCTGAGATCATTGACGTGAAGGGAGGAACTCAGGTATGGCGCAGCCGGGCAACATTTTGAGCCAGACGGGCCTCCCTCAAATGTACGAGCAGTGGCTGGTGGGCCCTCTCTTCCGGCCGTTCGCGGAGCTCCTGCTCGGAGAAGTTCAGCTTCGGCCCGGAGATCGTGTGTTGGACGTCGCTTGCGGAACTGGAATCGTCGCGCGCGTCGCAAAAGAAAACCTGGGCGCCACCGGACAAGTCGCGGGTGTCGATTTGAGTCCGAAGATGCTGGCCGTCGCGCGTTCGGTGGCTCCTGAAATGGATTGGCGCGAAGGCAACGCGACCGCTCTTCCGCTTGGCGACGGCGAGCAGTTCGATGTCGTGGTTTGCCACCAGGGACTTCAATTCTTCCCCGATAAACCGGCGGCCGCACAACAGATGCGGCGTGCCCTGACGCCCGGCGGGAGACTGGCGGTGGCCACCTGGCGCACAGTGGAAGAGATTCCGTTTATACGGGACCTGAATCGTGTGGCCGAGCGCCACTTGGGCCCGATCGTGGATCAGCGCCACAGCTTCGGAGACCCCGCGCTCCTCGCATCCCTCCTCCGTGACGCGGGTTTCCAGGATGTCCGCACCAAGACCATTTCGCGCACCGTGCGCTTCGCCGATGGCGCAATCTTCGTCCGGCTGAACGCGACGGCGCTGGCCGGAATGAGTCCCGTATCGAAACAGATGGGAGATGAGGAACGCGGCCGGCTAGTAACGGCAATTGCGGAAGACAGCAAGGGCGTGCTGTCGGCCTATAGCGACAGTTCCGGACTCGCCTTCGAACTCGCGAGCAACGTGGCGGCCGCCAGAGCGTGATCCCCCGGCAGCGGCTTCCATCCGTCCTCGGCGTAATCGTTTTGACCGGCCTGGCCGTAGTTCGGGTGGTCTCAACGTATAAAGTCTTCAACGGCACGTACGATGAGCCGGCTCACATTGCCTGCGGCATGGAATGGCTTCAATGGGGCAGCAACGCCTGTGAGCTTCAGCACCCGCCCTTGGCGCGCGTTGCTGTGGCTTTGGGACCGTTTCTCAGAGGTTTTCGGCTCGCGCCTGAATTCCACTCAGCCGGCGAAAGAACCGTATCTTTCTACGAGGAAGGCAACAGCATTCTTTACGCGCAAAACCAGTATTGGACCAACCTGGCCTGGGCGCGGGCAGGCACGCTTCCATTCCTTATATTTCTATGCGCGACCACATATTTGTGGGCGCGCCGATGGTTTGGCCACGGGTTCGGCGAAGCCTCTGGCTTCTGCGCGGTCCTGTTGCTGGTATGCACGGCGCCGGTTCTGGGGCACGCAGGACTGGCGACCAACGATCTGGCGTGCGCGGCCGGCGCCACGTTCGCGCTGTACGAATTTCTACGCTGGCTGGAACAGCCGCGGATGGCGCGGGCGATTTGGTGGGGCGCCGCGACGGCCGTCGCCGTCTTATGCAAGTTTTCCAACGTTCCGTTCCTGCTGGCGTGCTACGCGGCGGGGCTGGCCCTCAGGCCCCGAGGAGCGCTCCGCGGCCGGCTGAGGCACTTCCTTGCCGCGGGCTGCATCGCTTTTGTACTGGCATGGGCGATGTACCGCTTCACGGTGGTCGCGCCCGGCATGTATTACGGAACGCACCACCCGGTGATCGATGGCATCCTGAGCAAGCGGCCGCTTCTGCACTCCGCGTGGAGCTCGGTAATGGCAACTCCGTTGCCGCTGGCCGAGCCGGCGATGGGCCTGCTGGATCTGTTCGTTCACAATGCGGTCGGGCACGATGCATATCTGCTGGGCGAATGGAGCCAGTCCGGCTGGTGGTATTTCTTCCCGGTAGTGCTGGCCGTCAAGTCGCCTATCGGACTGCTGGCGCTGGCGGCGTTGGGGGTGTGGTTGGTTCGCCGCCGCTGGCGCGCTACCGATTGGAAGCAGAGCTGGCAACAGGCGCTGACGGTAGTTTTCCTGGCGGCAATTCTAGTGGTGTGCATACTTTCCCGCATCGATCTCGGCGTGCGGCATATTCTCCCGGTGTATCCGCTGCTGGCGATCCTGGGCGGGCACGGGATGGTCTCGATGTTCCAGCGTTCCCGCTCGGCCGCAATCGCCGCAGGGCTGCTGGCCGCCTGGGCCGCCGCCGATTCGGCGCGGGCGCACCCGGACTACCTGGCGCACTTCAACGAGTTCGCCGGCTCGCATCCGGAAAGGATCCTGTGCGAGTCCGATTTGGATTGGGGCCAGGATCTGGACCGGCTTCGCAAACGCCTGGAGCAAAGAGGGGTTCAGGAGTTTTCCATCGCGTATTTCGGCACGGTCCCCTTGGAGAAAGCCGGACTTCCGCGGTTCCAGTACCTCTCCGCGGCGCAGCCGGCGCATGGATATATCGCCGTCAGCCTGCATCAACTGAATATCGACTATAAGAAGAACGGCTCCTTTGGATGGCTGAAGGCGTACATGCCGCTGGAGCGAGTGGGAAAATCGATCGACTTATTCTATGTGGCGCCGTAGCCGGGCCGGGAAAGGCTTCAGAGGGTGCCGCCGAGTACAAACGTGTACACGCCGAAGGCGACCGAAACGATCAGCCCGGCGGTAAGCAGCAGCGAGAACAGGCTCAGGCCGGATCTCCCGCGGCCGGGAACCGGATCGCCGCATTGATAGCACACCGCCTCATCCTTGGTGAGGATTCCGTCGCAGGACATGCACCGGGTCATGTCTCAATTAAACCCTCGCCAAACCTGCGTTTCCATCGATCGGACGTACCGTTTTCGGTTCAGGTGATTGCCGGAGTACGGTTTCCAGCCGCGTAGCAGTACGCCGTTGAAGCATGTACCGAGGGTGCGCCCATCCGGCAAACTTTTCACTTGCGTTATGCAAGTAATCGTGCTAAAAATGGCGAATGTGGCCCGGACGCGCAGGTTCAAGCGACGCTCCGGCTGTCCCGTCAGCATCTCGCTCGAAACGTTCGGGGACCGATGGTCTCTACTGATCATTCGCGACCTGATGGTTCGTGGTTTCCGGACGTTTAAGGATTTCCAGGGTTCCTCGGAACGGATCGCCACCAATATCCTGGCGGACCGTTTGCAAAAGCTGCAAGCCGCCGGAATCATCGTCGCCGAGGATGAGGCAAAAGATGCGCGGCGGATCAACTATCGCCTCACGGAGAAAGGAATCGATTTGGCGCCGGTGCTGTTGGAGCTTTTGATCTGGGGCGCGAAACATGAGGAAACGGGAGCGCCGTGCGCTTTGATCGACCAAATGGCGGAGAATCGAGACCAAGTCCTGGCCGAGGTGCGAAAGCGGTGGAGGGAGCGCGACCTGACGCCCTTGCTCCCGCCCTTCGGGCCGTCCGGTGACGCACACAATTCCAAAAAAAGGAGAACAAATGAGTAAGGTACGTGTGTTGGTCGGCACCCGCAAAGGCGCCTTCGTTATGGAGGCGGATGGGAAGCGGCAAAAGTGGGATATCAGCGGCCCGCATTTCCCCGGATGGGAGATGTACCACGTCAAGGGTTCTCCCGCGGATCCGAACCGGTTGTACGCGTCGCAGTCCAGCGGCTGGTTCGGACAGTTGGTCCAGCGCTCGGATGACGGCGGGAAGACCTGGGAGCCCGTCGATAACAAGTTCACCTATGACGGCACTCCGGGCACGCACAAGTGGTACGATGGCACGCCGCATCCTTGGGAGTTCAAACGCGTCTGGCACTTCGAACCGTCGCTCAACGATCCGGACACGGTGTACGCAGGCGTGGAGGACGCGGCGCTGTTCAAAACCTCCGATGGCGGCAAATCCTGGCAGGAGTTGCCTGGGATGCGGGGCCACGGCACCGGATCCGGCTGGCAACCCGGCGCCGGCGGCCTGGGCTTGCACACGATCATTCTGGATCCGAGCAACCCGAAGCGGATGTACATCGCCATTTCGGCCGCGGGAGCGTTCCGCTCCGACGATGGGGGCGACACGTGGAAAGCGATCAATAGGGGACTGAGGTCCGAATACATTCCCGACCCAGACGCCGAGGTCGGCCACTGCGTGCATCACATGGCGATCCACCGCTCCCGTCCGGACGTGCTGTTCATGCAAAAGCACTGGGACGTCATGCGCAGCGACAACGCCGGCGATCTCTGGAACAACGTCAACGGGAACCTGCCCGAGGACGCGGGCAAGCGCGGATTCGGTTTCGTGATCGACGTGCACGCGCACGAGCCGGAAACGATCTTCGTGGTTCCGATCAAGAGCGACTCGCAGCACTTTCCGCATCACGGGAAGCTGCGGGTGTATCGCAGCAAGTCGGGCGGCAACGACTGGGAGCCGCTCGCCAAGGGTCTCCCGCAAAAGGATTGTTACGTGAACGTATTGCGCGACGCGATGGCTGTGGATTCGCTGGAATCCTGCGGCGTGTACTTCGGCACCACCGGCGGACAGGTGTACGCATCGGCGGATGCCGGCAATACGTGGGCGGCCATCGCCGAGCATCTTCCGGCGGTGCTTTCCGTGGAGGTGCAGACGCTGCCGTGATTCGAGTCGTGCTCCCGGCGCATTTGCGGACGCTGGCGCAAGTCCGGGGCGAAGTGGAGCTCGAGGTTCCCGGCCCGGTGACGCAGCGCTCGATTTTGAATGCGCTGGAGGCTCGCTACCCGATGTTACAAGGAACGATCCGTGACCATGTCACGCAGCAGCGGCGGCCGTTCGTGCGATTCTTTGCCTGCGAGCAGGATTTCTCGCTGGAGTCGCCGGACGCGCCGTTGCCGGAGGCGGTCGCGAAGGGAACGGAGCCGTTTCTGGTGGTTGGGGCAATTGCAGGAGGATTATGAAAGAGATTGGAGCGTACCTGAATTTCGACGGGAACTGCCGCCAAGCGATGGAATTCTACCAACGCTGTCTTGGCGGCGAACTCTTCACGATGGCGTTTTCCGAGATGCCGGGCGAACTGCCGAAACAGATGCAGCAAGCCAAGGACAGGCTGGTGCACGCGAGCCTCGCGAAGGGATCGCTGCGGCTGATGGCTTCCGACACGATGCCCGGCACGGAGTTCCGGCCGGGAAACAATTTCGCCATTCACATCCAGTGCGATTCGCCGGCGGAGGCCGACAAACTATTTGCCGCGTTCAGCGAAGGCGGCAAACCGATCATGCCTCTCCAGGAAACGTTTTGGGCGGCACGTTACGGGATGCTGGTGGACCAGTTCGGCATCCACTGGATGTTTAACGTCGAGAAAACCGCGAGCTAGGCAGCCGTCCTCCCCTGGAAACCGGGCGCCGGAACGTTGTAAAACTGTATCTGGCGAAAACAGGAGGCCGAATGAGCTCTCGCGATCTCGTATTTCTCGGTGCGGTGGCCCTCACAATCGCGCTCATTACCGGTCCTATTGCGGGCCAGAATTCATCGGCGAAGGCCAAGCAGCCCAAAGCCGCGAAAGCCTACGCCCCTCCAAAGACCCCGTGGGGCGATCCCGATCTGGAGGGTGTATGGCCCGGAAACATGGGCGTTCCCATGCAGCGGAATCCCAATCTGGGCGAGCGCGCAACGCTCACCGACGAGGAATTCGCGGCTAAGGAGGCGCAGGCAAAAAAGCAGGCGCAGGCCGATGCCGAATCGTTCGCCACCAGCGATACGCGGGTCGGAATCGGGCCGCCGTCGTATTGGACCGAGCGCGGGAAGCCCTCGCGTCAGACGTCGCTGATCATCGATCCGCCGAACGGCAGATTGCCGGCGCTGACGCCCGAAGCGGAAAAGTATCGCAAGGAAGCGCGCGGCGGCAAAGGTCTGCCGGGCGAGTGGAAAGGCCAGGCGGACAGCTACGACGACCTCAACATCTATTACCGCTGCATTTCACGCGGACTGCTCGGATCGGTGATTCCGGTGGTCTACAACAACGGCAATCAGATCGTCCAGGCTCCTGGATATGTGGTCTTCCGCAACGAAATGATCCACGAGAGCCGGGTGATCCCGCTGGACGGCCGCCCGCACGTGAGCCGCACGATCAAGATGATCATGGGCGATTCGCGCGGCCACTGGGAAGGCAACGACCTGGTGGTCGAGACCACGAACTTCACTGACAAGGATGCCATCGGATCGAACGGCGCCGGATACCCCGGCGATCCGGGTTATCACAGCGATCAGCTCAAGGTGATCGAGCGGTTCACGCGCACCAGCGACACCACCATGGACTACAAAATCACCGTCATCGACGAGAAGACGTGGGTGAAGCCGTGGACCATTCTGATCCAGCTCGAGCGCAATGACGACTATCAGATGGCCGAATACGCCTGCCACGAAGGGAACTACGCGATGTCGGACATCCTGAGCGGCGCGCGCACGGACGAGGCAGCGAAGCAATAAGAGCGATCCGGATTCGTTTCTATCTGGCTCTCTTCTCAGAGCCATAGCCTCATATCAATTCTGGTGATACAGAATATCAACTGCTGATGGTTGACCAAATCGCCGCGAAGGTGCCAAATAAGTAAAGACTCGCTGCCATATCGGCAGCACTTGGTGGGAAAGTTCAGCAGTTTTTTTAAATATTTTTAACATTTATTTGCTTTAATCAGTTTGGGGGGCTCCATGAGGCGAATCTCGCTCTTAGCTGCTATTCTTCTGTCTGCTTCCGCCTGCTTCGGCCAAACCGCTCTGGCCACGATCACGGGGACCATTTCGGACGCAACGGGAGCTGTGGTCGCCAACGCCCCGGTGGAGGTTCGTAATGTGGATACGGGGCAGGTCTTCACGGCGGCCAGTTCGGAAACGGGAAACTTCACAGTTTCTCAGTTGCCGATTGGCGATTACGACCTGACAATCAAGGTGTCAGGCTTCAAGACTTACACGCACACTAAGTTTCACCTGGCGGCCGCGCAGACCATGCGCGAGGATGTCAAGCTCGAAATCGGCCAGACCAGCGAATCCGTGACGGTGAGTGCGGAATCGTCGCTGCTAAGGACCGAAAGCAGCGAGCTGGTGCACAACGTCACGCTGTCACAGCTTGACAACCTGCCAGTCCTTCAAGTCGGCCAGACCAACGACGGCGTCCGGGATATTTTCAGCTCCTCGCGGCTCCTTCCCGGAATCCAATACAACAATAGCGGCGCCTTCAGCGCCGTCGTCTTTGCGGTAATCAACGGAACTCCGAACAATACGCTTCAGACTCGTCTGGATGGCGCGACGATGAACCCCACCAGCACGCGTCTTGGCGGGGCCACCATGGAAACCCAGCCATCGGTGGAGGCGATTCAGGAAGTCGCCATCCAGACCAGCAATTTCGCCGCCGAGTTCGGCACCTCCGGCGGAGCGATGGTGAACCTGGTCACCAAGAGCGGAACCAATACGTACCACGGCACCGCCTACGACTACATCAACAACGAAGTCCTGAACGCAGCTCAGCCCTATACTGGAATCCGCAACAAGCTCCGCCAGCACGATTACGGATTCACCCTCGGCGGCCCCTTCCGGATTCCCAAAGTCTACGACGGCACCAACAAGACATTCTTCTTCTGGAGCTGGGAGCAGTTCTATCAGAAGAACATCAACAACACATTGCCGGACACGGTGCCGATTCCCGCCTATCGCAGCGGCGATTTTACCAACCTCATCACGACGGAAAATCGCTTGGCGGCCACATCGGCGGGCCCCTATAAGGACCCGCTCGGCCGTAACATTCCCAGCGGCACGATCTTCGATCCGGCCGATTTTCAGACTGTGGGCAGCACGATCGTCCGCAACCCTTTCCCCGGAAATAAAATTCCGGCAACCCGTTTTGACCCGGTTGCCGTAAAGATTCTGTCGCTGGTTCCGCTGCCGCAAGGGCCGAACGCGGCGCAGGCAGGCGCCAACTATCTGGCCCCATTCGACCAGGGACGAAATACTTACATTCCCTCGATCAAGGTCGACCAGTCGCTGGGTTCCAAGCTGCACTTGGCATTCTACTTCCAGCGGACTAGCACCAGCACGCCCCGAACCATCACGGCGGCCGACGACCTGCCGGATAACATCACCGGGTCAGCCATTTCCGCCAACGCCGCGCGGACCGTACGCATAAACCTGGACCACACTGTGACACCGACGCTCCTCATGCACTACACCCTGGGGTGGAACGATTCAGATTTTCTGCTTCAGAGCCAGAACTACCCGTTCGACGCGTTCAAGGAACTGGGCATCCCTGGGCAAACGGCGGCCCGCACCTTCCCGATCATCAATACACAAGTTTCCACGAATACGGGACTGGGCGGCATGAGCAACATCGGCGGAGGGTTTGATCAGCATTTCTTTGAGCGGCGGCCCTCGTTCAATACGTCCGCGACCTACGTGCGCGGGGGTCACACCTACAAGGCGGGTTTCGAAATCCGGCAGGAGAAATTCCCGAACTACGATTTCAGCTCCTCTGCCGGCAGCTACGCGATGAGCAACGCTTGGACGAATCAGACGTCGCTGGTGGGAACGACTCTCTCCACGGGCTTTGCCGGATTCGGCTTCGCCTCGTTTCTGCTTGGCGGACTGAGTCCGGTCCCCGGCGGCCCGCCCTTCTTTATCACTTCACAGGGCGCCTCTGTGAACGCGCCCATCGCTGCTGAGACGGCGAAATTCCAGACCGCGCTTTATCTGCAAGACACATGGAAGGTCACCCGTAAATTGACTTTGGATTACGGTCTGCGGTGGGACTACGGAACCTACCAGGCAGAGCAATACGGCCGCGTGGCTTCGTTCTCGCCAACAACACCGAATCCAGCGGCCTCGGGGCGGCTCGGCGCAAAAATCTACGAGGCGACCTGCAGCTGCAACTTTGCCCATCCCTATCCCTACGCCATCGGACCCCGGCTGGGCATGGCTTACCAAATCAATGGCAAGACCGTCATCCGCGGCGGTTTCGGCGTGGTTTACAACGCCACTTCCAACCAGACTGGCAGTTATTCCAACAACGCGGCCACCGGTACGCCGGCCTTCGGTCAGATCGTGGGTCTTCTCAAGGATGGCATCCCGGCAAGTGTCAATGCCGTGTGGCCGACGTTTTCGCCGAATGCAGGTCAGGCGCCGGGGCAGGTCACGGCCGCACCTACATACCTGGATCCAAACGAGGCCCGTCCTGCTCGCCTGCTGCAATGGAACGTTACTTTACAGCGCGAAATCGGCCGCAACCTGGTGGTAGAAGCAGGGTATGTTGCAAATCGCGGTGTCTGGTGGGAAAGCGGCAATAGTCTGGCTCCCCAGAACGCGCTCAGTCAACAGACTCTGGCCAGCTACGGGTTCACCGACCTTGCGAGCAGGGCCGAATCAGATTTGCTCACAACACCCATCTCGAGCCTTACTCCGGCCCAGAAGTCCACGCTCGCGGCTCGTGGCGTCGGGTTTCTGCCCTACGCCAACTTCCCCGCCAACCAGACCGTGCGGCAGGCGCTCTTGACATTTCCGCAATACACCGGGCTTCTGAATTCCGTGGGCGCTCCGCTCGGGAAGACTTGGTACGACTCGCTCCAGACCACGATCAACAAGCGCTTCAGCCACGGCTTGATTCTCAATGCAAACTATACGTTTTCGAAGAATCTGGATTTGATCAGCACGCCCGACCCGTTCAACCGGCAGTTGGGCAAGAACATCAGTGCAAACGATATCCCGCACCAATTCCGCATCGGCGGGCAGTACGAAGTGCAGCCCATTCGCTCCAACCTCCCGGTTCTGAAGAACAAGATCGCTGCCTACGTTTTGTCCGGCTGGGGCATTGGGTGGTCGTTGAACTACCAGAGCGCACGCCTTGTGGGACTACCCAGCAGTGCCGGCACAGCGCCGATCAGTAATTTCCTCGGCTACGGACCCGGGCCGGCGCAGTTGATCCCCGGGATGAGCCCGTGGTCGGTCGACTGGACCGACTATAATGGCGTCCACCACACCGATCCGCTCGACATCAACTGCCATTGCTTTGACCCGACCAAGACCCAGGTGCTGAATCCAGCGGCCTTCACGAACGTTCCCGACGGGCAGTTCGCGAACAACCAAAGCTCGATCCGCTCGTTCCGAGGCTTCCGCCGGCCGGATGAGAACGCCAACGTCGGCCGCACGTTCCGCATCAAGGAGCGCGTGAGCTTGAATGTGCGCGTGGAGTTCCAGAATATCTTTAACCGGACGCTCTACTCTTCGCTGGCAACTCCAATCACGCTCGGGAACATGGCGAGCAAGCCAACGCAATTCACTTCTGGTCCGAACAAAGGGTTGTATAGCGGCGGATTCGGTACCGTCGTTCCGTTCACTACGGCAGGCCTTACCGGCTATCGCACCGGCTCGTTCGTTGCTCGCCTCCAGTTCTAGCTTGGTTCAGACTCTGAGGCGCGGAGGCTTGGGTTCCCGCGCCTCTCACCGAAGCAGCTAGTAAAAGAGGTACTTCCGCCACTGATCGTCGCTCTTGCCGAGCAGGCGCATCAGATGGCGGCTGGTGTGAAGGCTGAACGGCCGGGGGGCGCGCGCCAGGCGCATGCCGGCTTCCTCGGGCGTGCGGTTCCCCTTGCGATTGTTGCAAGGATGGCAGCAGGCCACCAGATTTTCCCAGGTGGTCTCGCCCTTGCGAGAGCGCGGCACGACGTGATCCAGAGTGAGATCGCCGGAACTCATCGTCTTCAGGCAGTATTGGCAGGTGTAGCGATCGCGCATCAGGATGTTCTTGCGCGAGAGCGCGCGCGTCTGGTGCGGAATCCGGCGGTATTCCAGCAGCCGGATCACGCTTGGCACTTTGATCGTGGAACGCGCGGAGTGCACGTGCCCGCTCGAATGTTCTTCGGCCGCGGCGACGCCCTTGAGCACCAGCACCAGCGCCCGGCGCGCCGCGCAGACGTTGATCGGCTCGAAACTCGAGTTCAACACGAGCACGGGCCGGTGCAGGCGTTCCTGCTGATTGTGCGTGAACTGGTTGTGCGGGAAAGTGGGTGCGGCGCTCATACGACGAGTCCTCCTGCTGTGTGCGAAAGTTCCAGGGCGGCCCGGCGGTCGGTGCGGGCCAAAGCGAGCAGCGCCACATTTGCGGCTCCCGCGCGCTTCAAAACACGGGCACATGCGCTGGCTGTTGCGCCGGTGGTGACCACATCATCCACTAGCAGCACGCGCATCCCGTCCAGGCCATGCGTACGGCCTTTCGAAAAAAACTTCTTCATTTGAAACGCCCCGCGGACGTTTTCGCGCCGCTTCGCGTTCGTCAATCCGGCTTGCGGCCGGGTCGCCCGCCGTCGGCGGACCACGCTACGAACCGGAACCCGCCACTTCCTGCCGATTTCCCGCGCCAGAAGCTCGGATTGGTTGAATCCGCGCTGCCACTGTTTGAACCAATGGAGTGGCATTGGGACAATCAAGTCGAAAGCGGCTTCGCGAGGAAGCGCTCGGGCTAACCATTGGCCGAACGGGCGGGCGAGCGGCCGCATCCCCTCGTACTTGAACAAATGGACCAGCTTCCGCAGCGTGCCTTCGTAGGAGCCGTAGGAATAGACCGCGTCGAATCCGTGCAGTCCGAGTCTGCACAGCGCGCAGCGCCCTGAATCGTCCAGCGGAAAACGATTGACGAACGGCATCCGGCAGGCCACGCAGAAATATTCCGCCGTGAGCGGAGCCGGTTCAGCCAGACACCGGCTACATACCGGCATTCTGGAAAACTGTTGCAGGAATTGGCCGCAGACGCGGCAATCGTCGGGGAAAACAGTGCGGGAAACCGCGTCGAGCAGGCCGTAGGACACCCTTTTTGCGAACCGGACGGCGCCGTTCGCCGAAATCAGGTGGCTCCAACAAGGGAGCAGGCTACTCGAGAAAACCCACCTCCGAGCGCTGAACCTAAATTTCAGTGTACAACAATGGCTCCCGGGCGGAGCGAAAGCGCAGCGCTACAAGGAGAGATAAAACAGGCTCAGGCGCGGCAGGCCGGCGTTTTCCAGCACCTTGCGGTCCAGGAATTGCCGCTCCAGCGCAGCAAGCTGCGCCGCGTTCATCTTGCTCCGGTAGGGCTTCAGCTCCTGATCGAGCGCGCGGCGGGCTGCAAACAGTGCGTCTTCGCTGGCGGATGCGCGCGCCCGGGCGATCATCTTTTCCTCGATGGCCGTGAGCCGCTGCTCGAGCTGCTCCAGATCCCGGTACAGGTTCTCGAGGTTCAGGTTTTCGAGCGATTCCGCCAGCTCGGGCTGCCCCGCGCCGCGCAAAGCGGCAGCGTTCCGCGCGATATGGGCGCGGACATCCTCGAGAGAAAACGGCGGCGGAGGCTCGCGGCGCGTGGCGGGCGCTCCTCCGGCCATGGATTGCGCTTCCTCGGCGACAGCCTGGGCGCAGTACGCCACGGAGTTGATCATCTGAAAGCGCGCCCGCGGCGGACGCGCCCGCCATTTTTCAAACGCCATGTCGATGCCGCGCAGCACGGCTTCCAGCGGCACGCCCGAGTTCTTCCAGGATTCGATCAGCGCCCAATCGAGCGGCGAAAGCAGAAACAATCCCGTGCCGCGCGCGCGCTGGAAATGCTCCTCGATCTCGGTGAAATAGTTGAAGTAGTTCTCAGGCACTCGCTCAGAGCTTCGCGTTCCTTTGCCAGATCAGACGGAGGCCGTGCAGGGTCAGGTCTTCGTCATAAATCTTGACGAAGCGCGAGGCGCGCACGATCAACTGCCCCTGGCCGCCGGTGGCGACCGCTTTGGTTTCCGGGCCAAGCTGGCCTAGGAGCCGTTCGGCGATGCCGTCGATCATCCCCACGAACCCGTAGTAAAGGCCCGAGGTAATGCTGCCGACTGTGTTCGACCCGATCAGTTTTTCCGGTTCCCGGAAATCTACCATCGGCAGGCGCGCCGTTTTTGCGAACAGGCCGGAGATCGACATGCCGATTCCGGGGCAAATCACCCCGCCCAAGAACTCTCTCTCTTTCGAGACGATGTCGAAGTTGATGGTGGTGCCCAGATCGACCACCACGCATGGCCCGCCATACTTGCAGAGTCCCGCCACCGCGTTCACCAGACGGTCCGCCCCGACTTCGCGCGGGTTGTCGTAATGAACCGTGATGCCAAGGTCGGTCGCATAATTTACGAACATTGGCTTGCGATGAAAATACCGGTCGGACATCGCTTCCAGCGGCTGATCGACAGCCGGAACCACGCTGGAGATGATCACGCCGTCCACGGCGCCCAGATCGAGCTTGGAGAGCGTGAACAGATTTCGAATGAGGATGCCCCACTCGTCGGCGGTCTGCTCCTGGATGGTGCGGAGCCGCCACCGTCCAGCGACTGCGTCTCCGTCGAAGGCTCCGATCGTTACGTTCGAATTGCCCACATCGAGTGCAAGAAGCATGTTCAGACTGGCCGCACCCCGCCCGCCAGGATCGTAATCTCCGTCCCATTATCTTCGCGCACTCGCAGGAACCCCGCCGGATCGAGCCCGCAGGTGACGCCTTCGATCCCCGTTTCCACCCGCACGCGTTTCCCGGTAACGTAACTGGAGGCGTCGGCAAAGCGCCGCCGGATGTCATCGGGTGAAAGCGCGCGAAACCGATCCACCGATGCGACCAGCGCGACCAGCAGATCTTCGCGCGAGCCCTCGACGCCTTCCAGCAGCAGCGAAGTCGCAGGCGTATCCAGATCCGGGGGAAAGGCGGTCTGGCTTACGTTGATGCCGATGCCGGCGATCACCGTATCGCCTTCAACCTGAGCGAGGACGCCCGCGCATTTTTTGCCGCGGATCAAAACATCGTTGGGCCAGCGAAGGTCCGCATTTATTTGCGACACACTCGCGAGCGCATCGTGCGTCGCCAAGCCTAGGGCGAGCATGATGACGGGCGCGGGCTGCGCATCGAGCACGATCGAAATGTAAAGTCCCGCGCCGGGATCGGAAATCCATTTGCGGCCGTGGCGGCCCATGCCAGCCGTCTGTGCTTCGGCTCCCACGATCCGGCCGGGCTCCGGCGCGCGCCGCGCCTCGATCATGGTCGAATCGAGCGATTCGAACCAGTCGATGCGCCGCCCGGGCAGCCGCGCGCGGACCGAATCGGCGTCAAAGCGAGGCACGGAGTTTGGCAAGCTGCGCCTGGTATTCGGCTTGCTTGGCAAGCATCCCAGCAACGACCTTCTCGGGCGCTTTCGCACGGAAGGCGTCGTTGGAAAGCTGGCGCTGCGAGTTCGCGATCACTTTTTCCAGCTCAGCGATCTCCCGCAGCACCCGGTCCCGGTCCACTGGCAAGTCAAGCTTAAGGACGTACGGCGAGACAGGTGCTTGGGTGACGGCCAACGCGGTGTTTGTGAGCCGCTCGACGGCCTCCTTGTTGGCGAGCGCTCCCGCAAACACCGAAGGTGGTCCTTGCAAGGTGGCGGTTAACGTGGCTTTCCTGTCAACCTTGTTCTCGGCTCGGATTCGTCGAATGTCCGTCACGATCGCTTGTATCACCTGCATTGCGTTCGCCGCATCCGCGTCGTTGAGACTGTAATCATAAGTCGGATACTCCGCCAGGGCGATGGACTTGCCGGGCATCCCCAGCCGCTGCCACAGCTCTTCTGTGATGAATGGCATCAGTGGATGCAACAACCGAAGCGCCTTTTCATATACGGTATAGGCGAAACTCCAATCCTGGTCGAGCTTCTTCAGCTCCAGGTACCAGTCACAGAAATCGCCCCACCAGAAGTGATACAGCTCCTCGGCAGTCTGATCGTAGCGATGCTGCTCGAAGTTGCGGTTGGCGGACACGGCGCAGTAGTTTAACCGATGCGCGATCCAGCGGTCGGCCAGCGAAACGGGTTTCCCCGATCCCTCGCGTGACTTGCTGAACAGCAGCCGCGACGCGTTCCAGATTTTGTTGGCGAACGCGCGTTCCGCATCAATGCGCTCTTCGCTCAATGCAATATCGCCTCCGGGAGCGGCGCTCACCAGCAGCGCGAACCGCACAGCGTCCGTCCCGTACTTCTCATTAATCACCAGCGGATCGATGGTGTTGCCCTTGGTTTTGGACATTTTCTGGCGTTCGGCATCGCGCACCAGCCCGTGGATATGCACCTGACGGAAGGGGACGTCACCCATGAATTCGAGGCCGAACATAATCATGCGCGCGGCCCAGAAAAAGATGATGTCGAAACCGGTCACCAGCAGTGAGGTCGGATAGAACGTGCGCAGATCCGGCGTGTCGTCCGGCCAGCCGAGCGTCGAAAACGGCCACAATCCGCTTGAAAACCAGGTATCGAGCACGTCCGGATCCTGCTCGATTTTTTCCGATCCGCAGTGCGGGCAGCGTGTCGGATCCTCGCGTGCCACGGTAAACTCACCGCAGTTGCCGCAGTGCCACACCGGAATCCGATGACCCCACCAAAGCTGCCGCGAGATGCACCAGTCGCGGATGTTGTACATCCATTCGAAGTAGGTTTTCGCCCAGTTGGCGGGCACGAAGGTGATGCGCCCGTCCTCCACAGCCTTGATCGCGGGCTCGGCCAGCGGCTTCATTTTCATCCACCACTGCTGCGAGACCAGCGGCTCGACCACGGTCTTGCAGCGGTGGCACTTGCCGACGCTCAGCTTGTACGGCTCGATCTTTTCCATCAGCCCGAGTTTTTCCAGCTCCGCGACCACCTGCTTGCGCGCTTCGTAGCGGTCCAGACCAGCGAATGCCCCTGCCGCGGCCGTCATTTTCGCGTTCCCATCGATCACCTGGATGCTGGGAAGGTTGTGGCGTTTACCGGCCTCGAAATCGTTGGGATCGTGCGCCGGCGTGATCTTCACCGCGCCCGAGCCGAACCCGAGCTCGGCCATCTCGTCGAGCACGATCGGAATGTCGCGATCCATTAATGGCAGCCGCACAGTCTTGCCCGCCAGCTCCGCAGCGCGCGGATCGCGCGGATTGATCGCCACGGCGGTATCGCCCAGCATCGTTTCGGGACGCGTGGTGGCCACCACCAGCTTCCGCGAGCTTCCGTTGACCGGATAGGCGATGTGCCACAACTGCCCTTGCGTTTCCTCGTGCTCGACTTCAAGATCCGAGAGCACGGTCTGGCAGCGCGGGCACCAGTTCACGATGTAATTCGCGCGATAGATGAGCCCCTTCTCGTACAGGCGCACGAAGGCTTCGCGCACCGCGCGCGACAAGCCGGGATCCATGGTGAACCGCTCGCGAGCCCAGTCGCAGCTATCGCCGGCGCGCTTCATTTGCTCAACGATCCGGCCGCCGTGTTGCCGCTTCCATTCCCAGACGCGCTTGAGGAATTCCTCGCGGCCCAGATCGCGCTTGTTAATTCCCTCCTGCTGAAGCTGCCGGTCGACCATCAACTCGGTGGCGATTCCGGCGTGATCGGTGCCGGGCAGCCAGAGCGTCCGTTCGCCGCGCATGCGATGCCAGCGGATGAGCGCGTCGATGATCGAGTGCTCGAACATGTGCCCCATGTGCAGCGATCCGGTCACGTTCGGCGGGGGAATGACCAGCGAAAAATACGGTTCGCCCGGGGCGGGTTCAACGTGGAAGAGCTGCTCGTCCACCCACCATTTGGCCCAGTGCGGCTCGAAGCGCTGGGGCTCGTAGACCTTCTCGATTTCCATGGGAAATTTCAATTTTAGCAATCCGGCTTCACGCTAGCTTAAAGTTCGGCCAGATTCGCGACGATCCAAGTTGCATGTGGGCGCGCCGCGCAGCGTTCGTTTTGTGTCTGGCCGCGATGCTTCTGTGGGCTGCCGCGCTCCCTTGGGGCCGCGTCTGGGCGGGCCACAATGACTTTATTTCGTTCTACACAGGCGGAATGCTTGCGGGAACGCCGGATCTATATTCCTCGGCAGCGAATCGAGTCATCAATGAACAGCTTGGCTATTCGATGCCCGCCGTGCAATATCTGCGTCCTCCGTACTATGCCGTCCTGTGGAAACTGCTGACGGCTTTCCCCTATCGGACTGCGTACTGGGTCTTCCAAAGTCTGTGCCTGGCGCTCATCGTTGCATTCGCCTGGATCAGCCGAAAAAAATCACCCGTCATTCCGTGGTTCCTGTGCTTTTCGATTCCCATCTTGACCGGCTTCGCCAACGGTCAGGACGTGGCGATCATCGTGGCGTTAAGCGCCGCTGCTCTTTCCCTGGACGAAGCGAAACGGCCGTGGCTGGCCGGACTTTGCCTGGCGTTGTGCACGATCAAGTTTCATTTGTTCGTATTCACACCGATCGCGTTGATGGCACATCGAAAATGGCGCTTCGCCACGGCCGCTGCAATCGGAGTAGCCGCGGAAATCGCCGTTTGCTTCGCTGTCGCCGGGCGGTATTGGCCATGGCAATATGCCGGATTCCTTCGCAATCCGGCGCTGCATCCCGCACCTTACACTCCGCCGAACATCTTCGGGATTGCAGACATCACGGCGACAGGCGCTCTTCTCGCGATAGGTTCCTTCCTCGTTTGGGTCTGCTTGCGGACGAAGACGTTTCCGCCTGCATTCGCGCTCTGCATTCTCGGGGCGCTGCTCGCAGTCCGTCATTCCTACATTCAGGACTACGCTTTGGTTCTGCTGATTCCTCTGTTTGTTCAGCCCGAATCCAGCGTGGTGCGCCAGCTGAGCCTGGTGATGCTGACGCCGTTCCCCTACTTTCTCCTGCTGGCGGAAAAGCCATTCGGCCTCATCACGCCGCTTCTGTTTCTGTTGTGGTTCCTGGGTTTGGCGGCAGATCAGACGGGTCTTCTTCCCCGCCGCCGATCCGAAGCCCCGCTTGCGGAAACCGCCTGGTCATTCTAAGGCACCTGGGCGGTGTCCGGGAGTTTGTAGTTTAATAGGGGGAATGTTTCGTCAGACCTGCATTGCAATCGCCTTGGGCGCTTGCTTCTCCGTCCAAGGGCAGTGGCACAACCAGCCGACCCCCGGCGCTCCTCGTACGCCGGACGGGAAGGTAGATATGATGGGGCCGGTTCCACGCGTGAACGGCAAGCCCGATCTGTCAGGCATCTGGCAGGTTCAGGCCGAGCCGCGCGGCCCAGGCCTGTTCGGTCTGGGTGAATCGCCCAACTCAAAATATTTCCGAAACATCCTTTCGGATTTCAAACCCGGCGAGGAGCCGCTGACGCCCCTGGGCCGCGAGCTGATCCGGCAGCATACGCAGCCGGGCGTGATCGGACCCAACCTGCGCTGTTTGCCCGATGGAGTGCCGCACGCCGACCTGCTCCCCGAGCCGTTCAAAATCGTGCAGACGCCGGGTCAACTCCTTTTCCTGTATGAAGTGGAGACCATTTTCCGCCAGATCTTTACCGATGGAAGGAAGCATCCCGTGGATCCTTCGCCGACGTGGCTCGGATATTCGGTCGGCCGCTGGGAAGGGGATACGCTGGTGGTCGACACCACGGGGTTCAACGATATGAGCTGGCTGGATGCGCGCGGCACTGGCCACAGCGAGGAGATGCGCGTGGAGGAACGCTTCCAGCGCCGCGATTTCGGCCACATGGACGTCACCGTGACCGTCTCGGACCCGAAAGTCTTCACCCAACCTTTCACCATCAAGTTCGTGGAGGAGCTGCTGCCGGATACGGACGTTTTCGAACATATCTGTTACGAAAACGAGAAAGACGCGGCGCACCTTCCGGGCCGGCAGGGAAAATAATAGAAGCTCTACGGCATTTTCGCTGAAAGGTACTGGACAAGCGCTGAGAGCGACGTAAGCTTGCCATAATCGGCTTCCGGGATTTCCACGCCAAGCCGTTGGTGCAGGCCAATCAGGAAATTCAGGAAGTCGAACGAATCAATATCCAAGGCTTCGCGGAGGTTTGCCGCAGGCGAGAGCTGCCGCAGATCGGCTTCGGGCGCAATTTTTCGAAGACCGTCGAAAATCGCCGCTTGAATATCGGACGCGGTCATAATTTGCCGGGCTCCTGGAGCAGGCCGTCGAGGATTTGCAGAAACTGCGCGCCGCGATGGCCGTCCGTGGCGCGATGATCCGCCGCGAGAGTCGCGGTCAATACCGGCCGCACCCCCAGCATCCCGCGCGCCGCCGCCCACGGACGATCCACGATCTTGCCGAATCCAACCAGGGCGACTTGCGGCGGATAAATCACGCCGAAGACCGTCTCCACGCCAAGGTCGCCGAGATTGGTCACCGTGACCGTACCCTCGGTGATCTCGGAGCTGCGCAAGCGGCCCGTTCGCGCGCGGGTGATCAGATCGCGCAGCGCCGCCATCATTTCTTCGATCGTCTTTTGCTGCGCGGAAAGGATCGCCGGGACCATCAAACCGCCGCCGCGCAGAGAAATGGCCACGCCCAAGTGGACGTCGGGCGCGACGTTGAGCCGGTCATCGGCCCAGAAGCCGTTGAGCTCGGGCACCTGGACCAGCCCGCGCGCCACCGCTCTCAGCAGAAGCGCGGCGGGCAGGATCCGAGTTTCGATCGGACGTTTGCTGTTGCACTCCTGGAGCCAGTCGAGCGCGGCGCTCATATCGACCCGCGTCGAGAGATAGTAATGCGGGATCTCGCGATTCGACCGCGCCATGGCCACGGCGATCGCGTGGCGCATGCCCGCGACCGCGGCGGGTGGCGCGGGAGGCGGCGCGGCGGCGGGCATCGCCGCTTGCTTCAGCTTGGCGGCCTCTTCTACATCGTGGCGTTCGATCACTCCGTGCGGCCCTGTGCCCTTGATTTTCTCGAGATCGACGCCGAGCTCCTGCGCGAGCTTCCGCGCCATCGGCGAGGCTTTCACCCGTTCCGCCGGTTGGGCCGTCGCGGGTAGAGGAGGCGCAGACGCAGCCGCAGACGCAGACGGGGCTTCATCCTCGCGCCGGATCACCGCAATCGGCGTGCCCACAGGCAGCTTGTCTCCAGGCTGCGCCATCAGCTTTTCGACGATGCCGGTCTCGTAGACTTCCACCTCGATGTCGGCCTTCTCGGTGCCCACCACCGCGATGATGTCGCCGCGCTTGATTCGGTCGCCGGGCTTGACGTTCCACTGAACCAGCGTGCCCTCGGTCATGTCAGCGCCGAGGCTGGGCATCCGGAACTCACCCATGCGCCGCGACCATTTTTTCGATTGCCGCGCGGATGGTGGCCACCTGCGGAATCGACTCTTTTTCCAAATGCGCGGCGTAGGGCATGGGAACTTCGGCGCCGCACAGGCGCTCGATCGGCGCGTCCAGGTCGTACAGCGCCTGCTCCAACAGGCGCGCGCTCACTTCGGCCGCGATTCCGCCGCTGCGCCAGCCTTCATCCACGATCAGCGCGCGGTGCGTCCGCGAAACGGATTCGACCAGCGTGCGGTCATCCAGCGGACGGAGCGTCCGCAGGTCCACGACCTCGGCTTCGATGCCTTTTTCGGCGAGGTCTTTTGCGGCCTCCAGGCTCTTCCACAGGCCGTTTCCGTAGGTGATCACCGACACATCGCGCCCTGGCCGCCGCACGCGCGCCCGTTCGATCTCCACCGGACCCGCGCCGGCCGGCAGATCCCCTTCCATGTTATACAGCAGGGCATTTTCGAAGATCAGCACGGGATCGGGATCTTGCAGCGCTGTAAGCAGCATTCCGTGCGCGTCTCCGAGTGTCGCGGGCGTCAACACCTTGATCCCCGGAATGTGCGCATACCATCCTTCAAGACTATGCGAGTGCTGTGCCGCCAGTTGCCGGCCTCCGCCGGTGGCCATTCGGATCACCACGGGAACGTTGAACTGTCCGCCGGACATATGGAGCAGCGTCGCGGCATTGTTCATGATCTGATCGAGCGCCAGCAGGCTGAAATTGCAGGTCATGATCTCGACGATCGGCCGCATGCCGCCCAGCGATGCACCGATCCCTGCTCCGACGAAGGCTGACTCCGAGAGCGGCGTATCACGGATGCGCTCCGGCCCGAACTCGGCGAGTAGTCCTTTGCTGACGGCGTAGCAACCGCCGTAGCGTCCGACGTCTTCGCCCATCAGGAACACGCGATCGTCCGCACGAAGCGCTTTGCGCAGGGCTTCCCGGATGGCGTCTCTGTAGGTCATGCAGGTGCTTTCTCCGAATAAACGAAACGAAGCAGATCCGCCACAGGCTCGAGGGTGCCAGCTTCCGCGAAAGCAATGGCCTGCTCGATTTCCGCGGCGGTCTGGCCCTCGATCTCAGCGACCTCGGCGTCGACTTTGCCGCCGGACTCCAACGCGCGGATCAGAGCCGGTATGGGGTCGCGCTTCTTCCACTCCTCGACTTCGGCCTTGTCGCGATAGAGCTCGGGATCGTACATGGAATGCGCCCGGAAGCGATAGGTGCGGCATTCGAGAAAAAATGGCCCTTTGCCGGTGCGGACATATTCCGCGGCGGATTTGGCCGCTTCTTCGACGGCGAGCACGTCCATGCCGTCAGGGGCCGCGGCCGGAACACAATAAGCGCCGGCCTTCTTCGTCAGGTCCGTTACCGAGTGCGTAAAATCCAGGCGCGTGCCCATGGCGTACCGGTTGTTTTCGCAGACGAACAGCACCGGGAGTTTCCACAGCGACGCCAGATTCATGCATTCGTGAAATTCGCCTTCGGCCACGGCGCCATCGCCGAAAAAGCAGGCTGTCACGCGGGTCTTACCGCGCATTTTGTCGGCGAGAGCCAGCCCGACGGCGATGGGCAGCCCGCCGCCCACGATCGCGTTCCCGCCATAAAAACGCGTCTTCGCGTCGAACAGGTGCATCGATCCGCCGCGGCCCCGGCTGCATCCCTCCTGCTTGCCGAACATCTCCGCCATCACGGATCCAGGCGAAATTCCGCGCGCCAGAGCGTGTCCGTGTTCGCGATAGGTGGACACAATCGCGTCTTCCGGCGTGAGCGCCTGATGCACACCCACTCCCACGGCTTCCTCACCGATATACAGGTGCAAGAAGCCCCGGATCTTCTGCTGCGTGTACAGCTCCGCGCACTTTTCTTCAAAGCGCCGGATCAGCAGCATCTGCCGCAGCAATTCGAGCCGGTGCTCGCGAACGCCGTTCATGCCGCGCCCTCCAGCGTCGAGAGGTCTCCCTCCGGGAGCCCCAGTTCCCGCGCCTTCAGCAAGCGGCGCATGATTTTTCCGCTGCGCGTGCGCGGGATCTGAGGGCAGAACGCGATCTCCTTCGGGGAAACTGCCGCCCCGAGCTTTTTTCTGGCAAACCCAAGGATGTCCAGCTTCAATTCCTCGGACTCGGTATTTCCGGCCTTGAGCGCGATGAACGCTTTTACGACCTCGCCGATAGTCGGGTCGGGCTTCCCGATCACTGCCGCTTCGGCTACCGCGGGATGCTCCATCAGCGCGCTCTCGACTTCGAACGGCCCGACCATGTGACCGGCAGTCTTGATGATGTCGTCGGCGCGGCCGACAAAGCTGTAATAGCCGTCAGCGTCGCAGCGCGCCAAATCTGCTGTCAAATACCATTCCCGGCCGCGATCATCCTTGGCGAAGCATTTTGCGTAGCGCTCCGGTTCGTGCAGATAGCCTTGGAACATCGACGGCCATCCGGGCTTCAGGACAAGCTCGCCTTCCTGGTCGGGTTGATCAACAATCTTGAGCCTGCCGTCAGGCGCGCGGCGCACAATGGCCGCTTCCACGCCTGGCAAAGGCTTGCCCATCGAGCCCGGCCGGATCTCCATCGCCAGATAGTTCGAAATCATGATCCCGCCGGTCTCGGTTTGCCACCAGTTGTCGTGGATCGGCAGGCCCAGTGCTTTTTGGCCCCAGACCACCGCCGAAGGATTCAGCGGTTCGCCAACGCTGGCGATCAGACGCACCCGGCTCAAATCGTATCGCGCGCGCGGCTCGCCGGGGATTCGCATCAGCATCCGGATCGCCGTGGGAGCCGTGTACCAGACGGTGACTTTCTGGTTTTGGAGAATCCCGTACCAGCGTTCCGCATCGAAGTCGGCTTCATCCACGATGTTGGTGACTCCATGCAGAAGCGGCGCGATGATTCCGTAGGATGTGCCCGTAACCCAGCCTGGATCGGCCGTGCACCAGAAAACATCATCCGCGTGCAGATCCAGAGCGTACATGCCCGTCATGTAGTGCATCAGCGCGGCGTTGTGCACGTGAATCGCGCCCTTTGGCATTCCTGTAGTCCCGCTGGTGAAGTGCAGCAGCGCCATGTCGTCGGGAGCCGTGCGAGGAACCACGTAATGCGGCGAAACCTGGGCCAGCATCGGCTCGAGCGCCCACACATCCGCCGCGAGGTTTTCGCGCGCATCCATCAACAGGATGTGCTTCAGCTCCGGCAAGTTCTTGCGCAGATCCGCGATCGTTTTCCGGTACAGCCGTTCCGTGGTCACCAGGACCTTGGCGTTGCCGCGTTGCAGACGCTGCCGCACCGGCTCGGGGCCGAAGGCCGAGAACAGCGGGCAAAAGACGCTCGTATTCTTGAGCGTTCCCAGGGCCGCCGTGTAGAGCGCGGGAATACGGCCCGCGAGGGCGAATACCCGGTCCTGTTTTCCCACTCCCAGCCAGCGCAGCACGTTGGCGAAACGGTCGGTCTGCTCGCGCAACCGGCTGTAGGTCGTGTCGAGAACGCTTCCGTCGCGGCCCAGCCATCGCAGCGCCACGCGATCCTTCAGCGGGCCCGCCGCATGGCGGTCAACCGCAAGCTGTCCGATATTGACGCTCGATCCTAATTCGCTGCGTATCTGATCCCAGGAGAACCCGTCGAGTATTCCACTGGGGTTGCGGAGATTCGGCTGCACCCGCCAGGCAGAAGGATCCTTCTGAATCGGAGCCCAGTTCATGGAGATCTCGCACGATTGGAGGCACGTCAACGGCCATTTGCTGCAATGGCCAGCCCGCAACGGGCGCGCGGGCGCTTTCAATCAGACCAGGGAAACTGCCCTCGGGCTCCGTTTTGCGGGCTGTCTACTGAGGAGTTCTGCGCGTTTTCGCCCAGACGCTACGGCATTTGGCTATCTGTGCCCGAACTACAGCCGCAGCGCGGCCTCTCCCGTGGTCGCGAACTGGGCGACCTTCGGCTTCACCAGCTTCGCAAAGTCGCTGTACGCGAGGCGGATCAGCTCCTCGTGCGTGCCAGCGTTGAAGGCAATGTCCTTCTCCCGCGTGAGGTTTTCCTCGACGTAAACGGGCATCCCGTAGAGCTGGCCGAACGGCGGCATGGCGCCGGTTTCGCAGCCGGGGAAGCGGTCGCGGAAATCCGTTTCCGTGGCGAGCGCGATTTTTTTGCCCTTTGCGGCTTCCTTCAGAAGACGCAGGTCCACGTGGCAGGAAGCCGGAAGAACCGCCATCACCATTTCGCCGTCCACCTTGGCGATTACGGTTTTCGCGAACTCATCGCCGTGCACGTGCGCCAGGGACGCAATTTCCTGGGCAGTATACGCACGCGGATGCGTTACGGTGGTGTACTTGACCTTGTGGCTATCGAGAAATTCTTTCAGCTTTTTTGCAGGCATAGGGCCTCCTGCCACGCTACGATGCTTCGTGTAAATAGCGGGCCAGCTCTGACACAATTGACAGCGTCACGATCCGCTCCCGTCCCGCTGGTTCCGTGCTGGGACAGTGCGGGATTGAATCGGTACAGAAGATCTGCTTCACGCCCACTTGCCACAATCGTTTCCATCGCTCGCCCGTGAAGAGCCCGTGAGTGACCATTACGTAAGTCTCTTTCACTCCCACCTCCGCGAGCCTCTCACAGGCCGAAACCAACGTTGTTCCGGTGTCCAGGATGTCATCGATGATCACGGCGCGAGGCCCCAGGCGTCCGATCGGTCCGCCATGCACGATCCCCGTTTCTGTGCGATGTTTTTCGAAATAGGGAACTTCGGCGCGCGGCATGCCCGCGGCGGCTCTCACGTCTTCGCAGCGCGGAATCGCACCTTCGTCCGGAGCGACGATGATGGCATCGCTGAGGTCGTGCTCCTTGATGGCGCTCGCGAACACACCTGCGGACGATAACGAGATTACAGGGATTGGAAACAGCCGCCGGGCAGCCTCGCTGTGCAAATCCACCGTGATCACCCGGTCGCATCCGGAAGCTTTAAACATCGAACCGGCCCACCCGGTCGCCATGCTCTGGCCGGGCTTGTCCTTGTCGTGCCGCGTGTACGCCAGGTACGGCAGGATTGCAGTGATTTCACGGGCTTTTTCCTTCTTGAGCGTGTGCGCCAGCAGCAAGGTCTCCAGGAACCGGTCATCGGGCGGCGCAATGGAGCCAAGAATCCGGCACCGCTCGCCCGTGACCCGGGTTTGAATGTCCAGATGCATCTCTCCGTTTTCGAAGCGGGAAACGTGAAATATTCCGCCCGGAAGCTGGAGAAGGCTTTGAAGGCTGGCAGCCATGGACTGAAAGGCTTCAAAAGCGAACAGGAGCACGCCCGCACCTCCCGCAGTTTTCAAGCCAAACCGCCCGCCGCCACTTTGGCCACTCTAATGCTCTCTGATTCCGCGGGGAGAGAGTTTATGCCTGTCGGAGAATTGTGTATCCGCCAAGTGATCGTCGCGCCGCGAGAGAGTTCCGTGCTGGATGTCGCCAAGCTGATGCGGCAATATCATGTTGGCGACGTCGTCGTGACGGACGGCGTCAACGGCCGCCGGGTCCCGGTCGGTATCGTCACTGATCGGGATATCGTGGTCGAGGTGCTCGCCGAAGGGCTCGATCCCGCGAGCCTTTCCGCCGGCGATATCATGAGCAGCCAATTAGTAACAGTCCGGGAAAATGAGGGCCTCTTTCAGACCATCCAGGTGATGCGGGCCCGAGGCGCGCGCAGGGCTCCCGTGGTGAACCAGGACGGCGTCCTGGTCGGAATCGTTTCGGTAGACGATCTGATCGAATTGCTGGCTCAAGAGTTGAGCGACCTAAGTACCCTGATCATCCGCGAGCAGAAGCAGGAAGCTGAACTGCGCCGGTGACAGAGAACGATGCCGCCACCTCAGTCCTTCACGCTCCTCCTGACCGGAGATGTGATGACCGGCAGAGGAGTGGACCAAATCCTTCCCTGTCCCTCGAACCCGATTCTTCATGAGCCGCATGTCCGCTCTGCTCTCGAGTACCTGGAACTGGCGGAGTACAGGAACGGCGCCATTCAGAAGCCGGTAGGGTTTTCTTACATATGGGGCGACGCCCTCGCAGATTTCTCGAATCCAGCGCACGCGGCCCGGATCGTGAATCTGGAGACGAGCGTCACCACGTGCGACGATTACGAGCCGAAAGGAATCAACTACCGGATGCATCCGGCCAACGTGCCGTGCCTGTCATCGGCGCGGATCGACTGTTGCGTTCTCGCCAACAACCACGTCATGGACTGGGGGCGCCAGGGTCTCAGGGAAACGCTCACGAGTCTGCAACGTGCCGCCATAAAAACCGCTGGCGCGGGCCGTACGAAAGCGGAAGCAATGCAACCCGCGATCATGCACTCTGCCGGCCCCGCCCGCGCGCTGCTGTTCGCCGCCTGTACGCCGGATAGCGGAGTTCCTCTGGAATGGGAAGCTACGGACCGGGAACTCGGCGTCAATCTGTTGCACGACCTTTCGGATCGGTCCATCGACCATATTTCCGAGCAGATCCGCGGATGGAAGCGAGAAAACGATCTTTCTGTGTTCTCGATTCACTGGGGTGGAAACTGGGGCTACGAAGTCCCACAGCGTCAGCAGGACTTCGCTCACAAACTCATTGACTACGCGCGAGTGGACTTGGTCCACGGACATTCCTCACATCACCCGAAAGGTATCGAGGTCTACCGGAATAAGCTGATTCTCTACGGGTGCGGCGATTTTCTGGACGATTACGAAGGGATCGCGGGATATGAGGAGTACCGGGGCGATCTGGTGCTGCTGTACATCGCCAAACTGGATCCTATCAGCGGCGAGTTGCTGGCGCTCGAGATGAGTCCGTTCAAGATCCGGCAATTTCAATTACATCGCGCCTCCCATGACGATGTTCAGTGGCTGCGGCAGACGCTGAATCGAGAGGGAAATCGTTTCGGAACGCGGGTAGCGTCACGCACAGATCGCCGCCTCGCGCTGCAATGGAAATAGCCGTTATTTTGCGGACTCTCTGGCTCGCGAAACGATGTACGCCTGGATCGCCCGCACCTGCATCGGATTCAGGATTTTTTCAAACGACGGCATCCCGGCTGAAGCATGGCTCCCGCGTAAAACGATTTCCTCGATTCCTTCCAGAGTCTCTTTATTTGCGTAGCGAAGATCGGGCAATGGCCCCGCTACGGCATTAATGCCATGGCAGGGTGCGCAATTGGCATTGAATAAATGGCCCCCATCCCGCACCTCTTTGGGGGACGCGTTCACGCGCATCGCGGGTTTGGGCGGGTCCTTGTGGCCGTAAGGCAGCGGCTTGAGGGTCGCGTTTCCGCCGAGCAGGAACGTCACCACGCGCCCATAGCCGGGCTTGACCGGACCGGATCCCGGTCCGTTGAAGAGCGCGGAAGCGCCTCCCCACCCCACCATGACCGAAACATACTGCGCGCCATTCACCAGGTACGTCACCGGCGGCGCGATGATGCCTGTGCCGGCATCGAATTGCCAGAGCTGCTTGCCGTCGGTGGCGCGATACGCCGCCAGGATGCCGTCCGCGCGGCCTTGAAATACCAGGTTGCCCGCCGTGGCGAGAACGCCTCCTCCCTCCGTCGTGGGATATCCCACGCGCCACGCCGCGCGTTGCTTCACCGGATCCCACGCGACGAGTTCGCCGCGCTCCGCCGGCATCGAACCGAGCTTCGCGCCCAGCAGACCCTCGTAAGACGCATCCAGCCCGAGGTTCAATCTGTTGGCGTCGTATTTCCATTTCGCGTCCGGTGCATGCAGAAACTGCGAGCTCGATTTGGCGGGAAGGTAGACAAATCCGGTCGACGGGCTGAACGCCATGGGGTGCCAGTTATGCGCACCGTTGGGACTAGGCGAGACGATCGAGCCTTTCACATCGGCCGCGCCCGCAACTTCGATCGGCCGCCCGGTTTTCGGATCGAGCCCGGTCGCCCAGGTGACGCCTTCTGCAAACGGCGCACCCGAGAGGAACTCGCCGGTTTCGCGGTCCAACACGTAGAAGAACCCGTTCTTGTTGGCCTGCATGAGGACCTTGCGCACGCGGCCGCCGATGTTCAAATCGGCCTGCATCAAGGGCTGGGTGGCATCGAAGTCCCAGTTATCCCCTGGCGTGGTCTGGAAATACCAGGCAAGTTCGCCGTTGCTGGCATGAACGGCCAGGATGGATGCCGCGTAGAGGCTGTCTCCCTGGCCGCGAAGCGCCCGGTACCAGGCTGTTGCATTGCTGGTTCCGAAGTACACCAGGTCGAGCGCGGGATCGTACGCTGTCCCTTCCCACGGCGCGCCACCTCCGCCGGTTTTCCACCATTCGCCCGCCCAGGTCTTCGCCGCATTTTCCATCGCTTTCGATTCGAAACCTTTGGACGGATCCCCGGGTACGGTGTAGGTGCGCCACGCCTGCTTGCCGGTTTCTGCATCGTACGCGGAGAGGTAACCGCGCACTCCGTACTCGCCACCGGCGTTTCCGATAACCACCAAACCTTTCGCGATGCGTGGCGCGCTGGTGATCGAATAAGCTTGCGCCGGATCCGTTGTCGCAACTGTCCAGACTGGCGATCCGGTTTTCTGGTCGAGAGCAATTAACCGGCCATCGAGCGTTCCTACGTAAACTTTGCCTTTGTACAGCGCGACCCCGCGATTCACCACGTCGCAGCAAATGAAATACGCGCGTTCCCGAGGCACCTTGGGATCGAAAGTCCATTTGAGCTCGCCCGTTTTCGCGTCGATCGCATAGACCACGCTCCACGAGCCGGTGGTATAGAGAATCGCATCCTCGACCAGCGGCGTGGCTTCCAGGCCGCGCGTCGTGCCGAGCTCGCGGCTCCAGGCGAGTCCCAAGGTTCCTACCGTCTGTTCATTGATCTGATTCAAAGGGCTGAACCGGTGATCGTCGTACGTTCTTCCGTACATCAGCCAGTTGCCGGTATCTTCATCCGCGCCGCGAAGCCTGGCGTCATCAACAATTTTCGACCGGCTACAAGATGCGGATACAATCCACACCGACAGGACCGTCCCGACGATCACCGCGCGCTTCCACATGAACAACCCTCCCAAGGGGGCCAATATACAACATCAGTCGATAGCGGAATTCGAGGGCTGGAACGAAGGTCGATGTCACGCACGCATTTTTTGAAGCCGCCTTCACCTGCTCGGCTCAAACGGGGGCGTATAGATCCGCCCTCGCTATGGTGATTCCATTCGCGAAAGCACTATTCCGAATTGTAGGTTGGCGGCGCGACTCCCGTTCTAAGAAATCGCGGGCGACGAGATCGGCTGCGGTACGCGGAGCGGAATGGGACAGGCGGTCTTGCCGCTGGTTTTACTTCGTTTGGACCGGAATCCCCCGCTTGTCCCAATCCAAGCCCTTCTCTTCTTTCCCGGCGACCGAATACAACGCGTTCGGAGCATTGCGGGTCTTCTGAAACTCTTCGAGCGTCTGCCCGCGCATGGCGGCATAAATGTGCAGATTCGAAACCCCGACCACGGCGCCCAGCTTTTCGAGCATGAAAAAGATCACGCCATAGTGAATCATCGCCCGCCAATCGCGCCGCCGCACCATGTCGCACTCCTCCGCGGTCAGACCGGCTTCCTTGAAGGAAGATTCCGGATCCGTCAGGAAACGGCGCCGCTGTTCCGGATAAATCAGCGCATGAAGAAACTTGTTCAAGCGGTACGCCTTCACGCTCCTTTGCAGGGTGAACGGATACGTGCCTTCCAGGTGCTCGATGCCTTTTAGCTGGCGGTTCCTGCGGGCGCGGTAATCGCGTTGCGTTTCCGCCATCGGCTCGATCGCCTGATTTTCGTAAATCGCGGTCGCCAGGCCGGTCATGGTCGGCAGATAGTAGCTCTGGTGTACCTTCTTTACGTTCGCAGACAGAGCGCCCCGCATGATCAGCCACATGATGATCTCGGCGCCTTCCAGGCCGCCCAGGCGCGCGTAATCGGCGTGGGTCAGATCCGTGAGCTTCATCGGATCTTTTTCGATCATCTCCAGGAACTGCATGTCCCAGGCTGTATTGTTGAATCCCGCTCGTTCCCCGTGCACCTGATGCGACAAGCCGCCCGTGGCGACGATCACGACCGAGAGATCCTCCGGATAACTTTCAATCGCGCGTCGCAGCGACTGGCCTAAACGGTAACAGCGCCGCGCGGAAGGAATCGGAAACAAAAGCACTCCGACTTGCAGCGGAATGATCGCGCCCGGCCAGCCTGCTTCGTGGCCCCACAGCATCGACAAAGGCGAGAAACAGCCGTGATCCAGCGGCTTGTCCTGGAAAAACGACATATCGAACTCATCTGCCGCCAGCGCCGCGCCGATGTGGTGTGCCAGCTCCGCGTGTCCGCGAACCGGCGGCAGATTGCGCGGCCCGCCGCCTTCGTCGGCCACAGAGTATGAGTCGCCGATCCCCAGCGCGAAATGGGAATAGTGATCGAAGAAGAACGACGTGACGTGATCGTTGAAAATGAAAAACAGCACGTCCGGCTTGCGCTCCGCCAGCCATTGCCGCACGGGTTCGTAGGCTTGGAAAATCGGCGTCCATGCGGGATCGTCCTGCTTCTGCCGGTCCAGCGCGAACCCGATGGTCGGCGAATGGGAACTCGCGATGCCTCCCAGAATTCTGGCCATCGAAATCTCCCTTAAGGCTTCGTGAACTTCACGGCATCCACAGGAACATTCACCTTCACGTCGCTGAGGATTGCGGTGAAGCGGCCGTCCAGCCACAGAAACGAATACTTGAACGGGAACTTGATGCCGTTCACGTCCCGATAGTCATCGAAGTCCTGTTGAATCGAGATCCGGCCCACCGGAGATGGCGTCTGCCGCACGTAGCGCACGAGCAGATGAGTCTGCTTGTCGAAGTAAAATGTGCCGAGCAGGCCGCCTGATCCGCTGCCCTGCAAGACATACACTTCGCGATCCTGGAGCGTATCGGGCTGTCCCACCCGCCAGTTCGGAAACGCGGTCTTGATCTGCCCGGGAAATGAAACGACCGCATCCAGCTTGGCGCCCGGCAAGTCGCCTCCGGTGAGCTCCCAAGTCCCCAGGAGCGCGCGCGGCTGGCTGATCCAGGCGGTCTTTCCGTCGTAAGTCCAGGCGCTGATGCCTCGGTCCGGATGATCCGGGAAGCTGATCCACATGCCGCGGCGGTCAGGAGCCTGCGCATAAATCTCGAACAGGCCGCTGCCGCCCAAGCCGCTGTAGCCGACGCTTTTCCCGGTCGCCACGAAGCTCTTCAGGTCCGAGAGCTTCTGCGCGCCGCCCATCGCCTCAATGTACTGATCGAGAATCTGCGCCGCCGGCGGAACGCCCTCGCCGGGAGTTACAATATCGCGCCGCTCGTCGTTCGGCTCGCCGTAGAGCTTGTCGAGCGCGATCGAAGTGGTGGGTAGATCCAGGCCATGATGGCAGGTCCAGCAGGTGACCATCTGGGCTCCGCTGAAATTCTGGCGATTGATGGCCGCCACCATCTCGACCATTTTGCGCGCGGTGACCTTCTTCGGGTTGCTATCGGTGACCCAGTCGAACTTGTCCGTGCCCGCGCCGGGGTGGCAATTGGAGCAGTCATAGCCCACGGCGGCGGTCATCACGCCCATCGCTCCCAGGAAATCGCTCGGGGTGAGTCCTTTCAGAGTGCTGGTGGTCACGTTCTTGAAGAACTCGCCGGCCGTGAGCCCCTTCCCGGTCGCGGCTTTGGCCGCCTTGGCTTGATCTTCGGGCGTCGAACTATTCTGCGCGGCTGCCCGGACTCCGAATGCGCCGGCCGCAATGGCGGCGCAGATTACGAGCACAAAGGCAGAAAGGGGAGCCGGTCCCTTGGTACGAAAGCTCATCTTGCAGGTCTCCTGGGGTTTCGGGTGTTGGTCTTGGTAAGCAAGATTCACGCCGGAATCGCGGAGGATTGCGCCGGACCGCTAAGCTTCAGGGATCACTGGCCTGGCGGCTCCCAAGCGGTCCAGCCGCTCCTCACACAAGGTGCGTGAAGTGTGCGCTTTCGCGCAGCCGGCTGCGCGATCCGGCTCAGGAATGCTTGCATGAAACCTAAATATGCTCCCGGCAATGAGATTTCGGCTGGCAGTCGAACTGCTCAAAGCAGCGCATGGCGCAACATCTGCCTTCCCGTCTACACCACAACGCGTACGTCACCCGCGACATGGAAGCCACGCGGCATTTCTACGAAGACATAATCGGAATGCCTCTGACGGCGACCTGGTGCGAATCGGATGAATTGTTCGGCAAGGAGCGAGTCTACTGCCACTGCTTTTTCGGCCTGGCCGACGGAAGCGCGCTCGCGTTCTTTCAGTTCGCCAACGCGGAGGATCAGGCGCTGTTCGGGCCAGCGATGCCCGCCTCTCCGTTCCATCACATCGCGGTCAAAGTAGACGCGGAAACGCAATCGCTCGTCGAACAGCGGCTGAAGAAAGCCGGCTTCAAGGAACCGAACTTCTACGTGCTGGAACACGGGTATTGCCGCTCCATCTATGTCACCGACCCGAATGGCATGATTCTGGAAATGACCGTGGACAACCCGGAAGCCGCCGCGGGCGAGGCGCAACGCCGCGCGTCCGCGCACAAGGAGCTCCAGCGCTGGCTCGCGGGCGACCATCACTCGAACAACACATTCCGCGCGGCGACGCACCAACCGGCATAAAGCGCGGCTTGGTTTTGGAATGCGCCAAGCGTCTCCCGGACAGGCGAGCTTTCTATGGAAGGTAGGCTGGCGCAGCGCAGTCCGGAACTGCAATTGGCCGGCGCGCCAGCCCGGTGCACACCGGCAGCGCTTTCGAAAGCGGGAGTTGCCGGTGGATTCGACTATGGGCAGCTTGTGCTGACCATGGTGAGCGACAGAACGTTCAGCATTTCAGGCGATCCCGCCTTGCTGGTTGTGCTGGATTTCTCGCTTCCGCTTTGAGGCGTTGCGCGGCCCCAGAAGCGCCCGCGTGGTTTTCTCTGGACTGTGACGGATTACTGGTGATTTCCACTTAAATAGAGCCCGGCGACTCCGATCACCACCAGGACCGCCGATACGGCGCGCAGAAGCGTCACTTCTTCCTTGAGCCACACGGCTCCCATCACGAACACGATCAGCGTGCCGACTCCCGACCAGACTGCGTACGCAGTTCCCACGGGAATTCGCGCAACAGCGTTGGAGAGGCCGAAGAGGCTGGCGAGGTAGAACGCGAACATCAGCAGCGTGGGCCACAGCCGCGTCATGCCTTCCGTGAACTTGAGCGTTAAGGTGCCGGCGACCTCGAACACGATCGCGAAGAACAGAATGACCCAGCTCACTGGTTTCTAAGCCAGCGTGAGGGACGGCTCGAAATCGGTCCGCATCTGCTCATAGATGCTGGCCGGGGAGGATTCCTCGCACACCCGCATGTATTCCGTGAACTTGGGCGGCGCCGGAACGCCTTCCTTCAGCAGGCGGCAGTTGTCGAAGACCAGATCGAGCGAGCAGAAGCGGTAGTACAATTCCAAAGCGTGCAAGAGATGGCGCGGGTGTCCTTCGCCGGTAGCCTGCATGACTCGCTGGACGTTGAGCTGGCGCATGCGGCCGACTTCGTAACGATCGTGCGAAGTTCCGCCACGAAGGCGCGCGTACTCCTCCGCCAGTTCATTCCACGTGACCGACGCGCCTTTTCCGGCCGAGACGTGATAGCGCATGTGCTTCAGGCGCGGCGCAAACAGCAGACTGCGCAGCGCGGACGCCGCCCAGTCCACCGGAACCACGTCGATGCGATTTTCCACGTTCCAGGTGATGAACCGCAGCGCCTCCACCGCGCGCAAGACCCAGAAGATGCTGCCGGATGGCCGGCACCCCAGTTCCGTATGCCCGACTACGATCGACGGCCGTGCGATTACCAGAGGAAGATCCGAAAATTGTTCGGCCAATACGCGCTCGGCTTCCGCCTTGCTGCGTGTGTACGCCACCAGGTGCCTCGCGCTTTCGTCAGGATAGTCGTCCTCGTGCACCACCCGTTTCGGAGACGCGCCGCAGATCGCGGCGGTGCCGGTGTAAAGGAACCGCTCCAGCTTGCGGCCGCGCATCGCGTTCGCGACTGAGACCGCGCCGCCGACGTTGGTGGCGCGAATCGCGCGGCTATTGCCGAAAGACGTGCTGGCCGCCAGATGCAGCACATGCGTGACGTTATCCAGATGCGGCGATGCGTGCCAGTCCTGGGAAAGGATGTCTCCGCGCATTACTCTTACGTTCGCCGGCAACGGATTCGAAACGCCGAACCGCCCGAGCGAGCGGCGAACCCGGTCTTCGGCCGTATCGTCATCCTCGGCGCGCACCAGGCAAACCACCTCGCCATCAAACGCTGACTGGAGGAGATCGGAGAGAAACGCGCCCCCCAGAAAACCGGTCACTCCGGTCAGGAGGACGGTGGGAGCGCTCCACGAGCCACGACGGAAAAAACCATTCAACAAGCGATTACCCTGTGGCTTTATTTTGGCACTGGCCCTGTGGATTCCGCGTGTTTTCGGTCGTTAAAATCCTGTAATGACGGCCTCTCCAATAGGTTCCCTCGCTCGCCCCGCGGCTAAGTAGCGGCCGCACTGCGGATTCAACGTGCGTCACAAGGAACATAAAACTTCCTTAAGAATCCGTTCGGCGGCCTCTTTACCCCGCTCGCCTACCTCGCCGGCCGGTCCCACGCAGCTCGGACAGCCCGCTTCGCAGGGGCACGCCTCGAGCAGCTTGGCCGCGCCGTCCAGCAGCCGCGGGGCGAGCCTGTATAGCGCCGCGCTCTGTCCGATCCCGCCCGGGTAATTGTCGTACAGGTACAGGTTCGGCTCGAACGCGGTGCGGCCTCCCGCATCCTCGGTGATCGAGACGCCGAGATCGCGCGGATCGCACATGACACAGAGAGCTCCTACCGTGCGTAGGAGCGCTCCCAGGGCTGCCAGTCCCCCTTGGCGATCCGCAGGCGAGAGGTCCGCGAAACGCGCCAGAAATGCGGCCGGGAAATGCAGCCAGAACGCAGTCGTGTGCATTTCCTGCTCCGGCATGGAGAGGTTTCCGGCGCCCACGTTCTCCATGGTGTAAAACTTGATCTTCTTAAACCCCACGATCTGCCGGTTCAGCCGTACGTCCCCGTGCGCCATCCGGATTCCGCCCGCGGGCGAAGCTTCGAATTCCTCCAGTTCCTTGACCTGCGTGTAATCGATGGCGTCGGTGAAGTAGTCGGAATCGACGCGCCGGACGTAGGCTTTGCGGCCGTCGTAATCGAAGCGCTCCACCTGATACTGCCGCGCGTCGTGCAGATAGATGGCCTTCTCATGCAGTGTCGTCAAAGCCGCGGTAAACGCTACCTCGGCGATCACCTGGTGATCGCCGCTGATGTCCACCACCACGAAGTTGTCGCTGGATACCGACCGCAGGCTGACAGCATCGGCGGGATAGCTCTCCGATGTCCAGTGCCACGATGCACCCGAATGGTGCAGCAGCTTCAGTTCTTCCAGGAACCTGCACATCTCCACGACATCGTGCGCTCCGAACTGCTCGCCGTCGCGGATCGGCAGCTCGAACGCGGCGCATTTCAAATGCGATAGCAGGATCTCGAGGTTGTCCGGATTGATGTAGGCATGCTCGGGAGGCCGGTCGAAAAAATATGCGGGATGTTCGATGATGTACTGATCCAAAGGCGCGCTGGAAGCCACCAACACGGCCAGCGACGCCGTCTGCCGCCGCCCGGCCCGGCCCGCGCGCTGCCACGTGGATGCGATGGTCCCGGGATAACCCGCCATCACGACCGCGTCCAACGAGCCGATATCGATGCCCAGCTCCAGCGCATGGGTCGCCACCACGGCGCGAATGTCGCCGTCGCGCAGTTTCCCCTCGATCTCACGGCGTTCCTTGGGCAGATATCCGCCGCGATATCCACGCACGCCTGAAAAATCGTCCTTCAGATAAGTGAGCAGGATCTCAGTAGCCAGACGGCTATTGGCGAACACCAGCGTCTGCTGCCCGCGCTCGAGCAGCTCGCGAGCCATTCTGCAAGACTCCTTCAGATAGCTCCGCCGGATGCCGAGCGCGCGATTCACCACCGGCGGATTGTAGAACACCACGTACTTGTCGCCCGAGGGCGCTCCGTTGCGCTCCACCAGCTCGAACGGCAGGCCGGTGAGTCCCTCCGCCAGCTCCTTCGGATTCGCGATGGTCGCTGAGCAGCAGATGAATTGGGGCGCCGATCCATAGAAGTCGCAAATCCGCTTCAACCGCCGCAGCAGGTTCGCCAGATGGCTGCCGTAGACGCCGCGGTAGTAATGCAGCTCGTCGATCACGACGTACTTCAGGTTCTCGAACGCCCTGGCCCACTTGGTGTGGTGCGGAAGAACGCCCGCGTGCAGCATGTCTGGATTCGTGAAGATTACGTTGGCGCGCTCGCGGATCGCCCGGCGCGCGTCTTGCGGCGTATCGCCGTCATAGGTGAAAGCGCGTACCTCCGAGCTCATGGCATCGACCGCCGCCTGAAATTTGTGAAGCTGGTCCTCGGCCAGAGCCTTGGTCGGGAACAGGTACATGGCGCGAGCGTTCGGATCGGCCAGCAAGCCACTCAGCACCGGCAGGTTGTAGCACAGCGTCTTGCCGCTGGCCGTGGGAGTGACCACCACCACGTTTCGCCCGGCGGTCGCGTGCTTGAGAGCCTCCGCTTGGTGAACGTAGAGCCGGCTGATTCCGCGCGCCGCCAATGCGGCGCCCAGCGAAGCCGGGAGCGTTTCTGGGAAATCGGCGAATTCGCCAGCCCGAGCCGGCTGATGCCGAATCGCACGCACCGGCGAATCCGGGTCGGCCATCCATTGCTCAAAACGTTCAATTGCGCCGGAAAGACCGGTCTGCCGCGCTAGGATCCGCTCGCGCGCCGGTTCGGGAAAGCTGAAAGTGAGGTTCATTCTTCGCCCTTTCTTCGCTAATCTTAGCATCGAAGGGGCGGCCTGGCACAGGTACTTCAGCCTGTGCATTTGCGCTCGCTAGGCGGGTTCTCTCAAAAACTCGTATCGTTCCAGCGAAGCGACAAAGGCGGACGGAGCGTCTTCGCGAATTACCTTGCCGACGCAGCGCAGCCGCACATCCTTGCGCGTGCCGGGGGTGCGAGGGAAAGTGATGAAGTACTCGATGGATTCGCCTAAAGGGAGCTGCGTCTCGGAGGTAAAAAGCACGCCGGAGGAGCTGACGTTCCGCGTCTCTCCGCGAACTTTCGAAGCGGATCCATTCGTCACCACCTCGAATGGCAGGCGGAGTTCAAAGCGCTGGTGCTTTCGCTGTTCGACCATGACTTAATCGACTGTAAGCCTGAGGCCTTCTAAGGTCAATAGGAAACCGAATCAGGTGAAGGCCTTAGCGTATTAGTACTTTGGCCCCTACAGGCCCATTCCGAGGCGTATTGAGTCACCGCCCGCAAAACGGAGTGCGCGCAGTTTTGCTCGGCCTGATTGGGGGCGCCCGCGCGCCTTTGCGGGCTGGCAGGACCTCTTGTGGCAAAATGAAGATCGCTTGCTAAAAAGCATCACCGTGCATGGGGCACGGCAGCATAACCTCAAGAACATCGACGTTGAGATTCCCCGCAACACCTTCACGGTCATCACGGGCTTGAGCGGGTCCGGGAAGTCGTCGCTGGCCTTCGATACGATTTACGCGGAAGGACAGCGCCGCTACGTCGAGACTCTGTCGCCCTATGCCCGGCAATTCCTGGATCAGATGGAGCGCCCGGAGGTCGACTCCATCGATGGGTTAAGCCCGGCCATCTCGATCGAACAGAAAACAACCAGCCGCAGCCCGCGATCTACGGTAGGAACGATCACCGAGATTTACGACTACCTGCGCGTGCTCTACGCGGCGATCGGGATCCCGCACTGTCCCAACTGCGGCATCGAAATTTCCCGCCAGTCCACCGACCAGATTCTGGAGCAGGTGCTGGCGCTCGGATCGCAGGAGCGGGTGATGATCCTGGCCCCGATCGTGCGCGGGCGCAAGGGCGAGTACAAGAAGGAGCTTGATAAGCTCGCGCGCCAAGGTTTCGTGCGGGCCCGAATCGATGGCGTGCTGCGTTCGCTCGACGAAGAGATCACGCTCGACCGGCGCAAGAACCACACCATCGAAGTGGTCGTGGACCGGCTGCTGATCAAGCCGGAAATCGAAAAGCGCCTGGAAGCGTCCATCGTCACTGCCGCCAAGCTGGCTGGCGGCCTGGTACTGGTGGCGGTCGTCAACGGACCCGAGCGGTTGTACTCGAGCAAACTGGCTTGTCCGGACTGCGGCGCGAGCGTTCCGCAGCTTGAGCCGCGCTCGTTTTCCTTCAACAGCCCCTTCGGCGCGTGCGAAACCTGCAACGGGCTGGGGAACCGCTGGAGCTTCGACCCCGTGAAAGTCATCGTGGATCCGTCTCGTCCTCTGCTCGATGGGGGGCTCGGGCCCGGAGGCGGGCACAGCTATGTGATCCATGCTCTGAACGCTCTGGCCGCGGCTCACAAGATTCCGATCCAGAAGCCGTTCGATCATCTTTCCGCCAAGCACCAGACGATCCTTCTGGAAGGCGCGAACGGAAAGCCAGGCGTGCTGGGCATCCTGGACAAGTTTTACAGGCAGGAGATCGCCAGCGAAGCCTACCACGAATGGTTCCTGGGCTATATGTCGCCGCACACGTGTCCCGATTGCGGTGGCCACCGCCTGAAACCAGCCAGCCTCGCAGTGAAGGTGAAGGACCGGACCATCGGCGAGCTGACGCGGATGTCGATCCGCCAGGCGTTCGAAACCGTGCAGAGCTGGCAGCTCAGCGGCCGTGAGAAGCAGATCGGCGGCAGACCCGTGGACGAGATCCGCGACCGCCTGGACTTTCTCATGCAGGTCGGACTCGATTACCTGAGCCTGGAGCGGTCGGCCGCGACGCTCTCGGGCGGCGAGGCCCAGCGCATCCGCCTGGCGACGCAGATCGGTTCGCGCCTGCGGGGCGTACTGTACGTGCTGGACGAGCCTTCCATCGGCCTGCATCCTCGTGATAATGACCGTCTGCTGACCTCGCTCAGCAAGCTGCGGGACCTGGGCAACACGGTGCTCGTCGTGGAGCATGATGCAGATACCATCGAGCGCGCCGATTACGTGATCGACCTGGGTCCCGGCGCGGGGCGCCTCGGCGGCGAACTGGTCGCGCAAGGCACGCCTGCGGATATCGCCCGAAATACGCAATCCCTGACAGGGCAATACCTCACCGGCACGCGCCAGATCGCTCTGCCCGAAAGGCGCCGAAAGCCGCAGGCGGGGAGCGTGATTATCCGCGGCGCCGCGGAACACAACCTGCGCGGCATCGACGTGGAATTCCCGCTCGGTATGTTCATCCTGGTCACGGGCGTATCGGGAAGCGGGAAATCGACGCTGATCAATGATATTCTGTATCGCGCCGCGGCCAAGGCAGTGTATGGATCGCGCGCCGAGCCGGGCGCGCATGCGTCCATCAGCGGGCTGGATCTGATCGACAAAGTGATCGAGATCGATCAGTCGCCGATCGGCCGCACGCCGCGCTCGAATCCGGCCACCTATACGCAGGTGTTCACGCCGATCCGCGATCTCTACGCGATGCTTCCGGATTCACGCGAGCGCGGGTACAAGCCCGGACGCTTCAGCTTCAACGTGAAGGGCGGTCGGTGCGAAGCGTGCCAGGGCGACGGGCTGAAACGCATTGAGATGAACTTCCTGCCGGACGTCTACGTCACCTGCGACGTGTGCCGCGGCCGGCGTTATAACCACGAGACGCTGCAAGTAAAGTACAAGGGCTATTCGATCGCGGACCTGCTCGAGATGCCGGTGGAAGACGCGCTGAAGGTTCTGGAAAACATCCCGCAGATTAAGGCGAAGCTGCAAACCCTGGTCCAGGTCGGGCTGGGCTACTTGCACCTGGGCCAGTCTTCGACGACGCTGTCCGGCGGAGAAGCCCAGCGCATCAAGCTGGCCCGCGAGCTGAGCCGCCGGCAAACCGGCAAGACGCTTTACATCCTGGATGAGCCGACCACAGGCTTGCACTTTGAGGACGTGCGGAAGCTCCTGGAGGTCCTGCACAATTTGGTCGATCTAGGAAATACTGTGGTGGTGATCGAACACAACTTGGACGTGATCAAGACCGCCGATTGGATCATCGATCTGGGACCCGAGGGCGGCGAGCTCGGAGGAACTGTGGTCGCCGCGGGAACTCCTGAGGAAATCTTGCGCAAGCCGAAGAGCTACACGGCTCAGGCGCTCCGGAAAGCGCTGGGGAAAGGACGCGCCGCGTGAGCGAATCGCGCTCGCGCCCATGAGCCGCTACTCCGAGAAACCCCTGTCCTTCGATGGCCTGAAAACCGTTCCGATCGCCAGCCGCGGGGGCAAGGTGCGCGTGAGCCAATTCGCAAAACCGTACCAGAAAGGCGATGGAGTCGCGCGGCTGATCGACTCTTTCCCGGATATTCTTGCCGGCGCAGGCTTCCATAACGTGCTCAGCGCGCTGAAGCGCGCGCGCGCCGAATCCCGCGCGATTCTCTGGGGCATGGGCGGGCACGTCATCAAGTGCGGGCTCGGCGACGTGCTCCTGGATTTGATGCGGCGGGGCTGGGTGACGGCCTTCGTGATGAACGGAGCGGCCTCCATTCACGACTTTGAAATCGCCATCGCAGGCCACACCAGCGAAGACGTCGAGGCCATGCTTCCCGACGGGCGATTCGGCGCGGCCGAAGAGACCGGACGCGAGATGAATCTGGCTATCGCGGAAGGCGACCGGGACCGTCTCGGCATGGGCGAAGCGCTGGGCCGGCATCTGAAATCGCTCGCCGAACCGGAGTTCGCATCACACAGCGTGCTGGTGGGCGCGTACAAGGCGGCGGTTCCCGTTACGGTTCACGTCGCGGTGGGAACGGATACGCCGCATACGCATCCGCGCGCCGACGCTGCGGCCATTGGGAAGACCACTCATCGCGACTTCCGACTGCTTTGCTCGCTGGTGCGAAAACTCGACAAGGGCGGCTTATACTTGAATCTTGGATCAGCGGTGGTGTTGCCGGAAGTTTTCCTGAAGGCGGTATCCGTGGTTCGCAACCTCGGGTATCCTCTCGCGGATTTTGCCACCGTGAATTTCGATTTCTTGCAGCATTACCGTCCGCGAGTGAACGTGGTGGAGCGGCCGCACGCACGCTCAGGGGGCCACGGCTATGCGATCACCGGCCACCACGAGATCATGATCCCGTTGCTGGCCGCCGCGCTAGTAGAATTGAGCTGAACGCACGGAAATTGAATGACAGCATCCCGCGATAGCGGCGCGTTCTGGAACTATGAGGATCTGCTGTTGTTCCTGGGCGCCGTGCTTCCTGCCTGGCTCCTGGGAGCCCTCGCGGTCCGGTTCGCGCAGGGTTTGGCGCCGGCGACGTTTTCGAGTGGCGCTGTCCGAACGCTGGCCTTTCAAAGTGCGATCTACGCCCTCCTGATCGGCGCTCTGTACCTGGTGATTACCTTCCGTTACCGGCGCCCTTTGTGGCAGTCGCTGGGTTGGGTCGTGCCGGAGCGCGGAGCCTGGTGGTGCGTGTTCGGCGGACCCGCCTTGGCCCTCGCGCTTTCGGCTTTGGGCGTGATCCTTCGCGCCCCCGCGATTCCCAATTCGATTGAGAGCCTGATCTCCGGCCGCGGGTCGCTCCTGCTGGTAGCGTTTTTCGCGGTGGTGCTGGGCCCCCTGTTCGAGGAACTGTTGTTCCGCGGATTCCTGCTGCCGCTGTTGCAGAGAACGGTGGGGGCCTGGCCCGCGATCCTCCTGGCGGCCTCCGGATTCGGGCTGCTGCACGGCCAGCAGTATCAATGGGCCTGGCAGGAACTGCTGATCGTGGGTCTGGCAGGCGTCGCGTTTGGCTACGCGCGCTATAAAACGGGCTCCACCGCCGCCGCAGCGCTGCTGCACGGCGGATACAACCTGGCGTTATTCGTCGGCTACGTCATCCAGACGAGATAGAGAGATCCTTCAAACCACTTGTGCGTCCGTGTAGAATGCACCAAGCGATTTCGCGGAGGGTTCGCTGGGCTCCTGGGCTGGTAGCACTGACGACATTGTACCCGAATGATTTTATGAGCGGGAGTATTTCGTTAGCCGCAGGGCGACGAGCCGGTCCTCCGTCCGCGCGCTCGCGTCACATATCCCGGCCTGGCAGGTCCGCACAATCGTGGAGCTCGCCGCGATCCGCTACCTAGGGGTTCCAAGGTCGCGGAAGCTTACGAGTTGTACCCCCGCTTCCGCCAACGCCGTGCGAACCTCGGGCGCAGTCAGCGCGCGCAGTTCGGCTTCCCGGCTCTCCTTGAGACGCGTACGCGCCGAGCGCAGCTCCGGGCCGCAGTGCCCGGGATGGCACATGAACTCGGTTACGCCGTCCGGCAGCGCGCGGATCAGCTCCGCCAGATCGCTGGTTCGATACTTGCCCGTGAACCGGAATCCCGCGAACCAGTCCGTCGAGCGGCAGTGATGCCGCGCCAGCGCCGACGCGAACCGGCCGCTCATCAGCCGCATCAACCGGCTGGTCCACGCTCTGCGCAGACCGCCGACGCCGCCGGGCTGGAGGGGAAAATCGAACGGTCGCCGCACCCAGGGAATTCGGAATTCTTCTGCAATCCGCGCGACGGCGTCCAGCACGGGCGGCAGCAAGTGTGTGTGCTTGTGTGTATCGAGATGGGTCGGATTCAGGCCGGCGTCGGCGATCCTGCTCACCTGGCGGACCAGCTCTTCGTAGATCCTGATCCGTCCCAGCGCAACCGACCGCACCAGCTCCGGAATCGTTTGCGGAAAGCCTGGAGCTCCCACGAGCACCAGATGGCACCCGATGTCGAGCGAAGGAACTTCCTTCGCCAGGCGAACGGCATCCTCGAACGCATCGCCGTTCGCACCCCCCGTGGCCATCAGCGTCGTGGCGGTCAGGATCCCCTGGCGGTGCGCTTCGACGATGCCCGCGTTCACGTCGCGCGTGAAGCCGAAATCGTCGGCGTTGACGACGAGACGTTTTGCTACCACAGTTTGAGCTGGATGGTCAGGAACTTCTTGGGATTCGCCCGGAAATCCCGTAACAGGCCCTGCACCTCGCGGGTGGCGCCGTCCAGGTTTTCAAACAGCGCGGGATCGTTCATCAGCCGGCCGATGGTTCCGTCGCCAGTATTGACCTTGTCGAGAACGCTGTCCAGTTTGCCCATGGAAGTGATCAACTGATCGTGTAATTCGCTGGTGTTGAGCAGCTTGCTCACCGTGCCATTGCCCTTGTTGATGCGCGCAATCGTGTCACGCACATCGGCGACCGTGGAGCGGAACTCATTGTAAAGAGCGTCGTCGGTGAGAAGTTTCCCGGCAGTTCCTTTTCCTGAGTTGAGATTGTCCACCAGCGCATCCACCTTGGCCACCACTCCTCGGACGTCCTGGTAAAGCGTGTCTTCGTGCATCAGACGTCCGATCGTGCTGTCGGTCGAATTCAAGGCCTCCGTCACGTTTTTCACGTCGTCCATGATTTGCACGGCCCGGTTATAGAGCGTGCGATCCGTCAAAAGCGCTCCGATGGTGCCCTTGCCGCTTTGGATGTCGGAGACGATGCTGTTGATCTGGTCGATGGTTTTCTGTAAAGCCGTGAGCGTCGAGGATCCCTGCTGGAATAAATCCTCGATCTCCGGCGTTTCCGCGCTGGGGATTTCCGCTCCCGCCTGGATCGTCTGCGGGCTGCGTCCCTTGCTGATGTTGACGTAGCGGCTGCCGAGCAGATTTTGTTGCGCAAGCTTGGCTTGGGAATCCACCGGAACCAGTTTCAAATCGTCGTTATAAATGCTGAGCGTGAGTTTCACGATCCGGTTCGGATCCGTGGACCCCGATAGTTCGATTTTCTTCACCTTGCCGATCAAAATCCCATTCAGCCGGACCGGTGTCGCGCCTTCCGTCATCGCGGAGGAATCCGGCAGGTACGTATAGACATCCGTGGTGCTGCGGAACAGCGGATTGGTTCCGGTCATCAGGACGATCAGGAAGCCGAGAAGCAGCAGAGCGAAGATGGCCATCAGGCCGACTTTGAGCTGCGCCCAGGAGGATTTGCTGGTGGTCGGCATCGGGTTCAGGCGCCTCCAGGGCGCAAGAATTTGCGGACGTACGGGTCCTGAGTAGCCAGTAGCTCATGTTCGGGACCCTCGAATACCAGGCGACCCTCTTTCATCACCAGGAATCGCGTGCTCACCTGGCCGACGTCCCTTCCGCCGCCTGCCCGTTCGATCTGGCCACTGTTGGGATTGTATCGAAAGTTTGCCATCAGATGCCCGTCCTGATAGCGATGCGTTACCATCATGGTCGCCGTGTTGCGCAGGTCCCGCTCCTTGAGGATCAGCGCGATGATCGTGTTGGCCGTAATCGGATCCAGGCCCGCTGTGGGCGAATCGTAGAGCAGCAGGGCGGGCTCCGCCACCACGGCCCGCGCGATGCCCACGCGCCGCCGCATGCCCCCCGATAGTTCACTCGGGAATTTGTCCAAGGTTTCTTCCAATTCCACGAAACGAAGGGATTCCCGCACCCGCTCATCAATGCTGCGCGTTCCCGTGCCGTTCGTGGTTTGGGACTGGAACTGTTTCGCCAGTACACGGGAGTTGGTCAGAGGATAGGCGACGTTTTCGGCGACGGTCAGCGAGTCGAACAAGCCGCCTTCCTGGAACAAAATCCCCACCCGCGCGCGCAGATCGAACAGCTCCTGTTCCCGCAAGCGCGTGATCTCCTGATCGAACAGCCACACCCGTCCGGAGTCAGGCCGCACCAGCCCCACTGCGACCTTCAACAGCATGGTCTTTCCGCTGCCGGCCGCTCCCTGGATGACGTACGTCTGGCCCGCGCTCATCTGGAAGGATACGTGGTCCAGCGCGGGCGTCGCGCCGAAATGCAGGCTCACGTCTTCGAATCGCAGGATGTTTGGATTGCCGGTTGCCACGATCGATTGCCGCGTATCTATCTATCGCCGGTACCTGCTATCGCCGGTACCTACACGAACGCGCGATTCCAGACATATGTGATGAATGCTGTCAGCACGAAGATCCACACCGAGGAGGTCACCACGGCGCGCGTGGTCGACCGGCCCACTCCCTGAGTTCCCCCGGTCGTGCGCATGCCGTAGTAACATCCCACCAGTGCGATCACCACCGCGAATACCAGCGGCTTGAGCAACCCCTGCGCCAAGTCGTTGTATTCCAGCACCTGCCAGGCCGACGTCCAGTACTCGGAGAACGTCAAGCCCAGCATCGTGCTCGCAATGAAATAGCCGCCGGCCAGCCCGATGAAGTCGGAAATGATGGTCAGCAGCGGCAGCACGGTCGCCGTGGCGATCAAGCGAGGCGTGACCAGTTTCTGGATCGGATCCGTGCCCAGGGCGCGCATGGCGTCGATCTGTTCGGTGACCTTCATCGATCCGAGCTCGCTGGCGATGCCGCTGGCGTTGCGTCCCGCCACCAGCACGGCTGTCAGCACCGGTCCCAGCTCGCGGACCAGGGTGATCGAAACAATCTGCCCGACCTGGCCTTGCGCGCCGTAGGTAGTCAGCGCGCGCGCCATTTGCAGCGCCATGACGATCCCGCTGAACAGCCCGATCAGGGACACAATGAACAGCGATCCGACCCCGATCACATCCATCTGGATGAAAATATCGTCGGCGTAATGCGGCCGGCGGACGATATTCCGCAGCGCCCGGAGACTGAGTAAGATGAATTCCTGAAACGCCGCGACGGGCGTTTTTAGAATGTCGAGCAAACAGAATCCCCCGGTAAGGTAGATGCTAACATTAGGATCGCGCCATGAAAGGTCTCACCGACATTGAGGGAATTCTGGTCGGCCACGCTTCCGATTATGACGGATTGACGGGCTGTACGGCCATCCTGTGCGAATCCGGCGCGGCGGCCGGCGGCGACATCCGCGGCTCGGCCACCGGCACCGAAGAGTGGGACCTGTTGCACCCTCACCATGTCACCGAACGCATCCATGCGGTGGTGTTGGCCGGCGGAAGCGCGTTCGGACTGGAAGCCGCCAGTGGAGTCCGGCGCTACCTGGAGCACAAAGGCGTCGGATTCGAAACCGGCGCGGCGCGGGTTCCCCTGGTGCCGTGCGCCATTCTTTACGACCTCAATGTGGGAAAGCCCAGCGCTCGTCCCACCCGGGAAATGGGCGAAGCCGCGGCCTCGGCCGCTACCGATGCCGCCGTCGAGGAAGGCGCGGTGGGCGCCGGCGCCGGAGCAACCGTCGGCAAGCTGTTCGGGCTGGAGCGCGCCATGAAGTCGGGCGTCGGCTCCTGGACCGTGGAACTCACCGGATCGTATAGCGGTGTGAAGGTGTCCGCTCTTGCGGCGGTGAACGCGGTCGGCGATGTGCGCGATCCGCTCACCCGCAAGATCGTCGCCGGAGCGCGCGTCGCTCGCGATTCGATGGAGTTCGCCGATAGCGCGCGCGCCATGAAGACCGGCGTGCAATCGGGATTTGCCCGGACGAACACGACCCTCGTGGTGGTGGCCACCAACGCGCGGCTGAACAAGGTGCAGGCGACGAAACTGTCGCAACAGGCGCAATTGGGCGTGGCGCGCACGATCGACCCGGTGAATACGATGTCGGACGGCGATGTGACCATCGCCTTGTCGCTCGGCAACCTGTCCGCGCCCATCGATTCGCTCGGAGTCGCGGCTGCGGAAGCGACTTCGGAAGCCATCCTGCGAGCAGTCCGGGAGGCCCGGACACTCGGCGGAGTGCCGGGTTTGAAGGGGTAGGTCTCCGGCGCCAGGCGTTTAGCCTCTTCCTAAATACACGAACCGTGCGACGAACAGCGCCGCCAGCACGTACACCAGCCAATCCTCGCGCCGGAATTCTCCGCGCGCCAGCTTGAGCAGAGCATACGCGGTGAATCCGAACGACAGTCCCGTGGCGATGCTGAACGTCAACGGGATCGTCAGAATTGTCAGAAACCCCGGGATCGCAACTCCCGGCGTTGCCCACGGAATCTCGGCCACGTGCGACATCATCAGCGACCCGACCACGATCAACGCCGGGGCCGTCGCGGCGGGAGGCACCGCCCCCACCAGCGGCGCGAGGAACAGCGCTGCGACAAACAGGATCCCGGTCACGATGGCCGTCACTCCACTGCGCCCGCCCACCGCTACGCCCGCCGCGCTTTCGATGTAACTTACTACCGTCGAGGTTCCCGCCAGCGACCCGGCCAGCGTGGCTGTCGCGTCCGCCAGCAGAATCCGCCGCAGGCGCGGGATCTTCTGTTTCTCATCGAGGAGGCCGGCTTTCTTGCTCACCGCGACCAGCGTGCCCAGGTTGTCGAAGACGTCCACGAACAGAAACACGAACACCACTTCGAGCAGTCCCAGCTTCGCCGCCGCGGCCGCATCCAGCTTTCCCGCGGTTGCCGCAATGTCGCCCAGGTGATAGGACTGCGGCGTCCACTTCACCAGGCCGAAAATCACGCCTGCCGCGGTCGTGATCAGGATTCCCAGCAGCATCGCGCCGCGCACGCCCCAAGCCAGCAGCGCCGAGGTCAGCGCGAGCCCGAAAATCGCCAGCAGCGTATTCCTGTCGCGAAGATTCCCGAGCATCACCAGGGTAGAAGGGCTGGCCGCAATGATTCCCGCGTTGCGCAGCCCGATCATGGCGATGAACAACCCGATGCCCGTGGCGACCGCAGCGTACAGCTCCTGCGGAATCGCCTCGGCGATCCGCCGCGCCGCGCCCGCCAGGGCCAGCACCAGGAACGCGGCGCCGGAGAGAAACACCGCACCGAGCGCCGTTTGCCAGGGAACGCGCAGTCCCTGGACCACCGTGTAGGCAAAATACGCGTTCAACCCCATCCCCGGAGCCAGCGCGATCGGATAACGCGCAAACGCCCCCATCAGCAGACTGCCCAGAGCCGCGGAAAAACACGTCGCCGCCACCACAGCCTGAAACGGCATTCCCGCTTCCGCCAGGATCGACGGGTTCAGAAACGCCACGTACGCCATGGTCACGAACGTCGTGACTCCTGCCAGGGTTTCTGTGCGCCAGTTTGTGCCGAGGCGCTCAAATTCGAAATAGCGCTCCAGGCGTTCACGCATCTTCACAAGTCTACTGAGTGAGCCAGTCTCTTGGCGCGCTCGAATACTTCGCGCAGCATGGAGGGCGTCAGCTTGCCGGTGAACGTATTCTGCTGGCTCGGATGATAGGACGCGATCAAAGCGGGAAGCCCGGGAGCCGGGTGATATTCGCGCAGATGGCCGAACGGAAACGCGGCCAGACTCCGGATCGCGCCGCGATCGCGCAGAATTCCCAGGTAGCTTCGGAGCGCGATGCCGCCCAGTGCCACCACCACCCGAACGTGCTTCAGAAGATCCAGCTCGCGCTCCAGGTAGGGGCGGCAGTTGGCGAGTTCTTCCGGCAGTGGCTTGTTACCGGGAGGAGCGCAGCGCAGGCTTGCCGTAATGTACGCGTCTCGCAGCTTGAGCCCGTCGTCTCGCGACCGGCTCTCCGGTTGCGATGCGAAGCCTGTTTCATACATCGCCCGGTAGAGAAAATCGCCGCTGCGGTCGCCCGTGAACATCCGTCCCGTGCGATTGGCTCCGTGCGCGCCGGGAGCCAGGCCGATCACCAGCACTCGAGCCTGGGAGTCTCCGAAGCCCGGAACCGGCTTGGCCCAGTAGTTCCAGTCGAGGTACGCGCGCCGTTTTTCGCGCTGCACCTGGCGAGCGTAGGCTCGCAGCCGCGGACAAAGTTCACACGCGACGATCTGGCGATTCAGGATTTTCAGGGAATTTTGTGCCACGCCATAATAGGGTCACATGGAATCGAAGTCGTCCCGCGGCATCACCGCCTCCCTCCGGTCCCCCGAGGTCCTGCTGATGGTGATCGCCGGGCTGGCCGTTGCCATCCTCGGCCCATACGCGCTCTATCGTGTTTTCCCGCACGCGCCCACCGTCGCGACTCAAGAGACCGAGTCCGGCCCGCCCGGCGTCGATCTCGACACCAGCGAGCTCGATACCCTTCCCGCTTCTCTTCGCGATGGCGCGATGCTGCTGTTGGTAACGGAAACGCCCCAGCCTCCGGATTCGATCGCCAATCTCCCGCTCGCCACTGGCGAAAACGTTCTGCGGCCCGTTTCCGAGGCCGTCGAAGAGGCGCAGCCGGTTTTATACTGGTCGGCTGCATTTGGGGAACCTCCGTACACTGTTACGGTAAGCGACGACGGCGGCCAGATTGTCGCGCGCGCGCAGGGAATTCAGAACACATCCTGGATGATTCCAGTCCGTCTGCGGCGTGGCGCGGACTATACCTGGCAGGTCGCCATCACCGGTATCAGCGAGCAAGCCTCGTTTCACGTGCTGGATGACCGGGAAATCAGCCTATGGAAGGCGATGCAGGCAGCTCACAGCGATTCTCACCTGGTGATCGGTGTGGTGGCGCAGCAACTCGGGATGCTGGGTATCGCCGAGCGCGAATTTACCGCCCTCAGCAAGGCGTATCCGGATTCGAACACAGCCGCGCTGCTGCTGCACAACGTGATGCAATTGCGGGATCAGTAAGACGATTTAGACGGCCGCTGGAGCGGTCTTCTTCCGAGTGCTGCGCCGTTTTTCCACCGGAGGCTGGCGGTCGCTCTTCTTCAGATTTGGCAAAACGATGGACAGGACGAATTTTTTCTCCCCGTGGTCGTCCCATTTGATGACGATATGCTCGTCGCTACAGGACAGTACGCTTCCCAGGCCGAACTTCGGATGTTCTACCTGAGCCCCTTGCGCAAAGGCTGGTTTGGTGGCCATTTTCCCTCTGAATTTCATTGTAACAAACGCGGGAAATGGCCGGTTTTCCAGCCTATTGCGCCGCCACCGGCAGCAGCGCCGTGGAACTGATCGAGTCCGGTCCGGAGACGGTTAACACCCGATCCCCGGCCGCCACGCCGCTTGGAACTGTCAGAGCCAAAACGTAATCCCCCGCGATCGTCGGAACCACCTCCGTGATGGCAACCGCGGCGCTCACTCCTCCGATCCTTGCCGTGAATGCATTCGTGGTCGTGCTTACCGGCACGGGTCCGAGCGCGCCATCCTCGATGGCCGGTGAAACGCTCCCCAATCCTGTCATATAGATCAACAGCAAATCGCCCGGGCGGGCTGGATTGCTCGCGCTCACCAGCGAATAGTCGCCATGCTGGGCGATCGCGTATCCGTTGGCAACGTACACGCCCGGCGAAGTGGATCCCACAAAAACCGTCACCATGTTGGACGACCCGTGGCCCGTGACCACCTGAATGGTCGCCACTCCGTTCGCCGTCGCGTACGGAACCAGAGCCGCGATGTAGCTCGGCCCAACGTAATAAATCGCCGCGGGCGTACCATTCACCAGCACTTGCACGCCGCGCAGCATTTTGGGGAACGGCGCGTAAATGCTGGCCGCCTCGAACTGATCCGCGAAGCCCGACCCTGTGAGGAAAAGCAGCTCGCCCGGCGACACGTTGGCCGTAAACGGCGCGAAGCTGGCCGCGTTCTGCACGCCCGTAGGATCCAGAAACACTCCCGATCCGCTGAAGGTGGGAGCGCGCAGCCCGACCTGGATCCCAAGCAGCGGACCAAGTCCGAACCCGACCATGACGGAGCCATCTCCGCTGATCAGGTATTGCGTGGAAGTGTTTGAATCGGTATATCCGCCCGAACTCCCCGCCGGGAACGAGTCGCTGTACGTATAGTCCTGGTTTCCGGAATAGATTGCCTCGAAGAACCGTTGGTGCCCCACGATCGCTCCGCTGTGGGTTGCCGAAAACGAGCCGAAGTAGGTGGAGAGAACCCCGAGACCGCTCAACGGAACCTGCGACGCGTCTTCCTGGAGCCCTGCCTGATAATACAGGCCGCCGGGAGTCCCGGATCCCGTGCGAACGCCCACGAACATGTCCCAATTTCCGGGCGATCCACCGAAAATGAAATTGCCGTCGGGAGAGATGTAGAGCGTCTGCACGCCCGGGATTCCGGAGTTTCCGGCAAACGGAATGATCAGGTTTCCGGAGCCATTCGCAAATGTATAGCGTACATTCGTTTCGACGCCCTGGAAAGGCCTGTTGCCGCTGCTGGCAACATAGGTCGTGACGTTCATGGTCCCAGCGCTGCCGGAGCCGTTCGGATTCAACGTGGCGAGAGCGTCGTAGGAATCGCTCGGATCGCCGTAGCCCAGGAACGGATTGAATGGGAACGCCATATAGGCCATCGAGTAGGAACCTTGGAATGTCGCCGCGGTAGCGCCTGAGGAAGCCGCCGCGACGAACAAATCGTTGTATCCGCCCCCGTTATCCGTGCTGCTGCCAACGAAGACCCCATTCGAAACCGAGCCATAGATGAAATCCCCGGCGACGAACGGGTTGGAGAGGAACCCGTAACCGCTGGCCGAGATTGCGTATGTCCCGTTGCCCGCAGGCAAGTACCCGGACCCAGCGTTGGAATCGACGTAGGTCACGCCCGAGGCTGCAATGGAATACGTGCCATCGCCGTGAAAATTGATGCTTCCATAGACCACGGCCGCTTCCCCGATGTCCCCATACTGGTCCCCAACAGCGTACAGGACCTGACGGAAAAAGAACGAGCCATTGAGTTTGGAGTTCCCGCTGGTGTCCCAAGTCTGTGCGCCGATACCCCCGGCTAACAAGGTCAGAATGCGCGCAATTCGGCTCAGTCTTGGCATCCGGAATCTCATTACCCCCTTTACAAAGCTTACGACGCCCCAACCAACAGCCCGGGTACAAAGCGTTCCTGGTCCGAAAATCAGATGGTTGGCCGGCCCTTGGGAACCTCTCGCCGGGACGCGGTGTCTATCAACTTGACCGAGGCAGTAGAATTGGAATGGGCGAAGATGGCCGACACCACTGTGGGGTTCCAATTCGAATGTGCGGCGGAGATTTTTACTCCGGCGGCGGTAAATGAAGCCGCGCATGAGGAAGATGCCGCGCTCGTAGCGGGACTGCGAGCCGGAGATGAGTACGCCTACGAGGTTCTCATCCAGCGCTTCGAACAGCCGGTTTACAACCTGGTGAGCCGCCTGGTGGATGATCCGGCGGACGCCGCCGATGTAGTTCAGGAAGTGTTCCTCAAGGTGTTTCGCAAAATCGGCGGTTTCCGGGCGGAAAGTTCTCTCAAAACCTGGATCTACCGCATTGCCGTGAACGAGGCGCGCAATCAGAGGAGATGGTTCAGCCGGCACCGTGGCAAGGAAATCGGGCTGGAGCCATTCGAATCCGAAGCCCCGGGGCCCCAGGATTGGCTGCCGGATCCCGGCCGCAGCCCGTATCAATCGGCGCTGGATCAGGAAAATCACGAGCTGATTGAGTCGGCCTTGCAGAAAATGAGTCCGAATTACCGCGCAGCCATCGTGCTGCGGGAAGTGGAGGGTTTAAGTTACGAGGAGATCTCGGAGGTATTGGAGGTCTCGCTCGGAACAGTGAAGTCCCGGATCCTTCGGGGGCGGGAGTCGCTGCGCAAACATTTAGTGGACCGGCTTCGAGCGGCCCGGCCGTCTCCGGAATGGCCCCTGGAGCTTGGCCCACAAGTGAGCACAGGGAGTGACGCCGTATGAAACGTCAAGCCGGCGAGAAGGTCGCGATTCGAAAGCAGATCAGCAGGGAGGATATTCGCCCAGAGCAAGTGAGCGATGACCAGGCGGTCACCATGCTGCGGCGGCTCCCGCCGCGTGTTCCGCCTGCGGCTTTGTCTACGAATCTGCGCGTGATCGCTTCCCGCGAGCGCATGCGGGCCGAGAACCGGCGTAGCTCGGGGATCACTCCGTGGCTGGACCGGACTCGTCTGTTGGTCCGGATATGCTCCAGCCGCTGGCTTTGCCCGCCGCGGGGGGAGTGTTTTCGGCCGTCGTGCTGTTCAGCATGTGGGTCGTGCCAACTTATCCGCTGCTCGACAAGATCGCCACGGATATCCCGACCAATCTGACGACTTCCGTGGATATCGTGCAGCCTCTGGATGGAACCGGGCTTACCGAGAGCGTCCTGGTAGACGTGGATGTGGACGATCAGGGGCGCATGGTGGACTATCAGATCGTCAGCGGACAATCCGTCGTCTCCGACCCGGCCAAGCGCCGGCGAGTGGAAAGCCTGCTCTGGTTTACCCGCTTCACGCCCGCTACTTCCTTCGGAATGCCCATGGCCGGAAAGGCCAGGGTCAGGCTGATGCCCAGCCCCTGGATTCTGAACATTCAACGGGCCGACTGGCCTGGAATTTACGTTAAAGGCTAGAGCAAAATTCCAGTAAGCTGAAGCGTGGGACGCCGCCTCGGTCAGCATTTCCTTGCCCGAAGATCAATTCTCAGCCGCATCGCCGATGCCGCGTGTGGCGAACGCGCGCCTCTGGTCATCGAAATCGGAGCAGGCCGTGGAGCACTCACCGAAGTGCTTCTGGAACGGGCGGACCGGGTGATCGCCATCGAGCTCGACCCGGTCCTGATTCAGTATCTTCGCCAAAAATTTCGAGACGTCGTGGAATCCGGCAAGTTGCTGTTAATAGAGGCAGATATCCTCAAAATCGACCTCAGCGCCTGGGGCCAGACCGTCATCGCCGGAAACCTGCCTTACTACATCACCTCCCCGATTCTGGAACGCCTTTTTTCCGCGAGCGGGAGCTGGCATCGGGCGGTTTTGCTGGTTCAATCCGAGGTTGCGGACCGCATCGTGGCTGAGCCGGGCAGCCGGGAGTACGGATATCTGAGCGTAATGGTGCAAATCCAGGCCCGGGCTGAACGGCTGTTCCAAGTGCCTCGGGAAGCCTTCAGGCCTCCCCCTAACGTAGACAGTGCCGTGGTCCGGCTGGAGCCCCGGAATGCTGAAATAGAAGATCCAGAATCTTTTCTGAAGTTTGCAGCGAACTGCTTCCGCTTCAAACGCAAGACTCTGAGGAATAATCTTGCGGGCCTGTATAATAAAACTAAGATAGAATCTCTTATCGGACCCAAGGATCGGGCCGAGCAGCTCGGCGTCGCTGAACTTGCGAAACTGTTCGAGTCGTTGACAACCCGACCCGAGGTTGTTTATCCTCGATAGAGTATCTGGTTGTTCGGTTGACCTTCTGCTCCTGTGCTACCGCTCTTCGTAGGGAGAGCCCGGCCAGGGGCCGGCCCCGAGGCTTCGCGGGATTCTAACGCTCGCGTGAGTATGGGCTAGTCCGAAGTCTCTACCTCTTGCTGGAATTTGGAATCGGATCTGGCTGACGTCCAGGCTTTCGGTTCCCGGGTAGTTTCACTAGTTTCGAATTGCTGGTTCCACTTGTGCGTGGAACGGCTTGTGGAGAAGAACAGTTCGTGCCGACGTTCATTCAACTTGTGCGCAAGGGCCGCCGCCCTACGCGTTATAAAACGGCCAGTCCCGCGTTGCAAGCTTGTCCGCAGCGCCGGGGCGTGTGCACGCGCGTCTACACCACCACGCCCAAGAAGCCGAATTCGGCCCTGCGGAAGGTGGCGCGCGTCCGGTTGACCAACGGGATCGAGGTTACGACGTACATCCCCGGCGTGGGACACAATTTGCAGGAGCACTCGATCGTGCTGATCCGCGGCGGCCGCGTGAAGGATCTCCCCGGAGTGCGCTATCACGTGGTGCGCGGAACGCTTGATACGGCCGGCGTGAGCGATCGCAAGCAGGGCCGGTCCAAGTACGGCGCCAAACGTCCGAAGGGAGCAGCCAAGTAGCCTATGCCGCGTAGACGCAGACCGGAAACCCGCGAGATTGTTGCCGATCCGGTATACAACTCGACGCTGGCGGAAAAGTTCGTCAACTCGATGATGTGGGATGGCAAGAAGGCCGTTTCCCAAAAAATCTTCTACCAGGCCATGGACAAAATCAAAGAGCGCACGCAGGACGATCCTCTGAAGCTCTTCAAAAAGGCCGTAGAGAATTGCAAGCCGCTGCTCGAAGTGAAAACGCGCCGCGTGGGCGGCGCCAACTACCAGGTGCCGGTCGAGGTTCCCAATAACCGGCGCACCAGCCTGGCGATCCGCTGGATTTTGCAGAACGCGCGGTCGCGTCCGGAGAAGGGCATGCCGGAGAAGCTGGCGAATGAGTTGAATGACGCCGCCAATCTGCGGGGCGGCGCGATCAAGAAAAAGGACGATGTCCACCGCATGGCGGAGGCCAACAAGGCTTTCGCGCATTACCGGTGGTAGGGTGATTCCCGCCCTCACGGGCGGGGCTGATTCGGAGGAATGGATTAGGAAAAGCCCCGTGCGTGAGCGCGGGGGATTGAAGTATGGCAAGAACAGTACCACTTGAGAAAATGCGCAATATCGGCATCATGGCGCACATCGATGCCGGTAAAACCACCACTACGGAGCGCGTTCTCTATTACACCGGGCGGACCTACAAGATCGGCGAAGTGCACGAAGGCACCGCCGTCATGGACTGGATGGAGCAGGAGCAGGAGCGCGGCATCACGATCACCTCGGCCGCCACGACCTGCGAGTGGCGGGATTGCACCATCAACATCATCGACACGCCCGGCCACGTGGATTTCACCGCGGAAGTGGAGCGCAGTCTGCGCGTTCTGGATGGAGCCGTCGCGGTGTTCGACGCCGTCGCCGGGGTCCAGCCGCAGTCGGAGACCGTGTGGCGCCAGGCCGATAAATACCGCGTCCCGCGCGTCTGCTTCATCAACAAAATGGACCGCGTCGGGGCCGATTTCTACCGGGCTGTCGGCACCATCGTCGACCGCTTGCAGTGCCGCCCGGTGCCGATCCAGATCCCGGTCGGAGCCGAAGATCAGTTTAAGGGTGTGATCGACCTGGTCGGCATGACCGCCCGTATCTGGCGCGATGAAACGCTCGGCGCCAAGTACGATGACGTCGAAATTCCGGAAGACCTCAAGGCGCTTGCAAAGGAGTATCACGACAAGCTGATCGAAGCCGTCGCCGAATCCGACGATCATCTGTTCACGAAATTCGTCGAGGGCCAGCCGATCACCGCCGACGAGCTGCGCGCGGGAATCCGCAAGGCCACCATCGCCGAAAAGATTTTCCCGGTGATCTGCGGCTCGGCTTTCAAGAACAAGGGCGTGCAAAATCTGCTCGACGCCGTCGTGGAGTATCTTCCTTCGCCCCTGGATGTTCCGCCGGTGCAGGGCACCGACGTGGGCGACACATCGAAGATCGTAGAACGCAAGGCCAGCGACTCCGAGCCGTTCTCCGCGCTGGTGTTCAAGATCATGACCGATCCCTTTGTCGGCCAGCTCGCGTTCATCCGCGTGTATTCGGGCCGGCTCGGCGCGGGCGATTCGATCTATAACGTCGCCAAGGGCCGCAAAGAGCGTATCGGCCGTCTGGTAAAGATGCACGCCAACAAGCGCGAGGAAATCACCGAAGTGTTCGCGGGCGACATCTGCGCGGCGGTCGGGCTCAAGTCCGTTTCCACCGGCGACACGATCTGCGACGAGAAAGCTCCGCTGATTCTTGAGTCCATCGAGTTCCCGGCGCCCGTGATCCAGCTCGCCATCGAGCCCAAGACCAAGGCGGATCAGGAAAAGCTCGGCATGGCCATCGCCAAGCTCGTGCAGGAAGACCCCACGCTCAAGGTTTCCACCGATCCCGACACCGGCCAGACCATCCTGGCTGGCATGGGCGAGTTGCACCTGGAAATCATCGTCGATCGCATGCAGCGTGAGTTCAATGTCGGCGCCAACGTCGGCAAGCCTCAGGTCGCCTATCGCGAGACCATCCGGCAGCAGGCCGAGTACGATTACACCCACAAGAAGCAGACCGGCGGTGCGGGCCAGTACGCGCGCGTCAAGCTGCGCGTCGAGCCCATGGCTGAGGGCGATTACGAATTCGTCAACGAGGTCTACGGCGGCACGATCCCTAAGGAATTTATTCCGGCCGTGGAGAAGGGCGTGGTGGAATCGCTCGAGCACGGCGTGCTGGCGGGCTATCCCATGTCGAACGTGAAAATCACCGTGTTCGACGGCGCTTACCACGAGGTCGATTCGTCGGAAATGGCGTTCAAGATCTGCGCCTCCATCTGCTTCAAGGAGGCCGCGCGCAAAGCCAAGCCGGTTCTGCTCGAGCCCGTGATGCGGGTCGAAGTCGTGGTTCCGGACGAGTACATGGGCTCGGTCAACGGCGACCTGATTTCGCGGCGCGGCCGGCTGGAAGGCACGGAGATTCTGGGTTCCACGCACATCATCAAGGCGATGGTTCCGTTGTCGGAAATGTTCGGCTACGCGACCGAGCTGCGCTCCCGCACGCAGGGGCGCGGCGCGTTTACTATGCATTTCGGGCGGTACGAGGAAGTTCCCAAGAGCGTGGCGGAGGAGATTACCAGCCGCGCCCAAGGCAAAGCAGTTTCGTAGGGGCGAGGGCATGCCTCGTCCGCACTGAGAACGGAGACAGGGAGAGAACATGGCGAAAGAAAAATTCGATCGCAGCAAGCCGCACTGCAACGTAGGCACCATCGGGCACATCGATCACGGCAAGACGACGCTGACGGCGGCCATCACGCAGACGCTGGCC
>Ga0070741_10001154_pt1 | contig 83540 bp, 65 predicted proteins | sample Coa_R1_4_FD_66440 | JGI IMG/M metagenome (GOLD analysis project Ga0070741, IMG submission 66440) | Surface soil microbial communities from Centralia Pennsylvania, which are recovering from an underground coalmine fire - Coalmine... | ecosystem: Environmental > Terrestrial > Soil > Unclassified ...
GTGGAAGCGGCGCGGAAGACGCATATTCAATTGCCAATCGTGCTGCGGTTGGAGGGCACGAACGTGGAAGCGGGGCGGAAGATTCTGCAGGAATCCGGGCTGAATTTTACGGTGGCGGAAACCATGAAGGATGCCGCGGAGAAGGTGGTTGCGGCGGCAAATACATAGATCCTTCGTCGCAGTTTCTTCGCTGCGCGAAGTCACTGCTTCCTCAGGATGACAGCGGTTGAGGGAATTATGAGCATTCTTATTGATAAATCGACGCGAGTGATTGTGCAGGGGCTGACCGGGCGGGAAGGGACATTTCACGCCAAAACATGCGCGGAATACGGGACGAAGATTGTGGGCGGAGTGACTCCGGGAAAAGGAGGAACGACGCACGAGGGTTGGCCGATCTTTAATACCGTGCAAGAGGCGGTGGATAAGACGGGCGCCGACGCGTCGGTGATTTTTGTGCCGCCGCCGTATGCGGCGGATGCAATCATGGAGGCGGCGGATGCGGAGATTGAACTGATCGTCTGCATCACCGAGGGAATTCCGACGCTCGACATGGTGCGGGCGTGGGAGTTTTTGCAGGACCGGCGGGCGCGGCTGATCGGCCCGAATTGTCCCGGGATCATTTCGCCGGGGAAGTCCAAGATCGGCATCATGCCCGGGCACATTCATCGGGAAGGGCCGGTGGGAATTGTGTCGCGCTCGGGCACGCTGACCTACGAAGCGGTGTATCAGTTGACGATGCGGAATATTGGGCAGTCGACGGCGATCGGGATTGGCGGAGATCCGATCATCGGAACGAATTTCCTGGATGCGCTCGAAATGTTCAATAAAGATCCGCAAACCGAAGTGGTGGTGATGATCGGCGAGATTGGTGGGAACGCCGAAGAAACTGCGGCGGAGTTCGTAAAGGCGCGAATGAAGAAGCCGGTGGCCGGATTTATTGCGGGCCAGACGGCGCCTCCAGGACGCCGCATGGGCCATGCGGGGGCCATTATCTCCGGCGGCAAGGGAACCGCGAAAGAAAAGATTGCGGCCATGGAAGCGGCTGGAATTCGGGTGGCGAAGTCGCCGGCCGATATCGGGGACACTGTGGTAGCGGCGATGGGAGTGAAGGTGTAGTAGCCAGGACGTAGTAGCTAGGAACCGGGAACCAACTAACGACTAAGGACCAACGACTGATCTATGAAGACTCTTGAACGGACACTGACGATTATCAAACCGGATGCGGTTGGCAGAAATGCAATCGGCGACATCATTGAGCAGTTTGAAAAGAATTCATTTCGCATTTTAGCGATGAAGATGCTGGAAATTTCCAAGCACCAGGCGGAGCAGTTCTATGCCGTGCACGCGCACCGGCCGTTTTACAACTCGCTGACCACATTCATGTCGAGTGGGCCGATCGTGGTGCTGGCGCTGGAGAAGGAAAACGCCATTGCGGATTTGCGCAAGCTGATGGGCGCGACCAATCCGGCCAATGCGGAAGAAGGCACGATCCGCAAGAAATGGGCGAGCAGCATTGAACATAATGCGATCCACGGTTCCGATGCGGATGAGACGGCGAGGTTCGAGCTGAGTTATTTCTTCGCGGGATACGAATTGGCAGGATAGGAGTCCGGAATGCCTTTGGTGCAGATCACGATGTTAAGCGGCCGGACGACGGAGCAGAAGCGGAAACTGGCGCAGCGGATCACCGATGTGATGGTGGAAGAGGCGGGTGCGCGGCGCGAGGCGATTGTGGTCGTGTTCCACGAAGTTTCCAAGGAAAGCTATGCGTCGGGCGGGGTGTTAATGGCGGACAAGAAATAAGGTCAAATGTGCGGACGGCGGCGTCCGCGCCACACGAGAATCCCACACAAGAATCGCGGACGGGGGCGTCCGCGCCACACGAGAATGCTTAAGGCCGGCTGCGAGCCGTGTCCAGGAGCACTGGCACCTGCTCGACGATTTCGATATCGAATCCTTCCAAAGCAGGAACCTTGCGCGGGTGATTGGTAAGCAGGCGAATCCGGCGCAAATTTAAGTCCGATAAAATCTGCGCTCCGATGCCGATTTCGCGCTGCGTCTTGCGTTCGCTTTCCGGTAACGAAGGCAGGCGCTTGTCGCGGTGAAACATCAGCACACTGCGATCGGCGATCTGTTCGACGGAAAATCCCTTGGAAGTCTGATGCAGGTAGATGAGTGCGCCCCGGCCTTCGCGGGCGATGGCCTGCATGGAACCTTCGATGGTGGCGCGGCAATCGCAGGCAGTTGAGCCGAAGACGTCGCCCATCATGCAATGAGAGTGCATGCGGACCAGAACTGGTTCGTTGCCGGAGAGATCGCCGCGGACCAGCGCGACGTGCGATTCACCGCCTGCAACCTCGCTCTCGTAGGCGATCAGGCGGAACTCGCCGAAAGGTGTGCCAATGAGCGCTTCGCCGACGCGATGGACATAGCGTTCATGCTGCATGCGGTAGCGGATCAGTTCGGCGACCGTGAGCATCTTCAAATCGTGCTCTTTGCAGAACTCGATGAGATCGGGAACGCGCGCCATGGTTCCGTCGTCGCGCATAATTTCGCAAATCACGCCGGCGGGAACCAATCCGGCCAAGCGGGCAAGATCGACGGATGCTTCGGTCTGTCCGGCACGTACCAGAACGCCGCCTTTGCGGGCGCGAAGAGGGAAGACGTGACCGGGGCGCGCGAGGTCGGAAGGGCGAGTGGCAGGATCGATAGCGATGGCGATGGTGCGTGCGCGATCATAGGCGGAAATGCCGGTGGTTACGCCGTCGCGCGCGTCAATCGCCTCGCAGAAAGCGGTGCCGTAGTTTGAAGTGTTTTCAGCGGTCATGGGGCCGATGCGGAGGTGCTCTAGCCGATCTTCAGTAAGGGCAAGGCACACCAGGCCGCGGCCGTACTTCGCCATGAAGTTGATGGCTTCGGGGGTGACCTTCTCGGCGGCCAGGGTCAGGTCGCCTTCGTTCTCGCGGTCTTCATCATCAATCACAACGACCATGCGGCCGCGGCGGATTTCATCGACCGCGGTAGGGACGTCGGTGAAGGGAGAAGTGGTCATGATTTCAGATTGTAGACGGCCTATCCGGATTGACAAAGTTTGAGCTGTCGGGCTTCGCCCGACCCGGACACATTCCTTGAGAACCAAATTAAAAGGGTCGCCGATTGGGCGACCCTTTAGTGGTGTTGAAAAATTTTACAGTGTGGATTCGATTTCGAAACCCCAAGCTTCGAGCAAAGGCTCCGGAATGTACTTCGAATTCTTATTACGCCGAGCCCATTCCCGCAGCCGGGTGGAGCGAAGATACTGATCCGGAGTAAGCTTATACTCGCGCACGACCTGCTCAAACTCGGTAACGGTGGGAACAATGGGGCCGATCGGCTCCGGTTTCCCCCAGTTGGGATTTCCACGTCGCTTTGCCATATATGAGTTCGCCCTTCCTATCTAAGATAACCGGGTACTAAAGTTAGATTCGACTTGTCAGGCGCGGGATTCACGCCGTCTAGACCCGGGTGCAGAAAACAGCCGGTCGGCCAGAACCGTCAGGCTAACTGGAAGCGTATGATTTTACAGGATTTGTTCGCTTTGTCAATGAAATATTTGTCTCAAAATGAGTTCAACGTAAGTAGCTTAGGTATCAGGTTTTAGGTATCAGGTGTCGGGTATCAGGTGTCGGGTAAAACGTATCCGATCTGGGATTTAGATCATGAGACCGGACATCCGTTACCTGCCGCCTAGAACCGTGACCTGTTAGCCGCGACGTTGATAATCGAATTTGCTTGATGGTAGGGTAATTTCACCGGTCACATTGGAGGCAAGTCTTGGCAATTGCGAGCATTAATCCGGCCAACCAGCAAGTCTTAAAGACATTCGAGCCGTTGACCGAATCCCAAATCGAAGAGAAAGTACAACGGGCCGCTGACGCTTTTGTACAGTACCGGCAGGTTCCGTTTTCGGAGCGCGCGCGAATGATGCTTGCAGCCGGAGAGATTCTGGAGAAAGAAAAAGAAGCTCACGGGCGGCTGATGACCAGCGAGATGGGCAAAACGTTACGTTCGGCCATTGATGAGGCGGCGAAATGCGCGTGGGCGTGCCGCTACTATGCCGAGAATGCGGAGCGATTCCTAGCGGACGAGATTGTCGAGACCAACGCAAAGAAGAGCTTCATCCGTTATCAACCTGTGGGGCCCGTCCTTGCGATCATGCCCTGGAACTTTCCATTCTGGCAGGTCGTCCGTTTTGCGGCGCCAGCCCTGATGGCGGGGAATGTCGGCCTGCTGAAACATGCTTCGAATGTTCCGCAATGCGCTCTGAAGCTGGAAGAGATCTTTTGCCGAGCGGGCCTTCCGCAGGGAGTCTTTCAAACCCTGCTAATCGGTTCCAAGCAGGTGGACGCTATCCTGAGCGACCCGCGGATCGCGGCTGCCACTTTGACAGGGAGCGAACAAGCCGGCATTGAGGTGGGTACAAGCGCCGCCAAGCGGATAAAAAAAGTCGTTCTTGAGTTGGGAGGCAGCGATCCTTTTGTGGTCATGCCGAGTGCGAATCTGGATGATGCGGTCGCTACTGCCGTAAAAGCCCGCGTTATTAACAATGGTCAATCGTGTATCGCCGCTAAGAGATTCATTGTGGCTGAGGCGATCGCCGATCAGTTTGAACGCAAGTTCGTCAGCAAAATGGAATCACTCAAGGTGGGGGATCCTTTTGAGCCAAGCACGGATGTCGGACCGCTGGCGACACCTCAAGGCGTGGAGGATCTGGACCGCGAAGTGAAGAAGACGGTTGCTGCCGGCGCGCGGGTGCTGACCGGCGGCAAGAAGATCGATGGGCAAGGAAATTTCTATGCTCCGACGGTTTTGACTGACATACCGAAGAACTCACCGGCGTATCGGGAAGAGCTGTTTGGGCCAGTTGCGAGTTTGTTCCGCGCCAGGAACCTCGAAGACGCGATTCGCATCGCAAACGATAGCCGTTTCGGACTTGGCGCGAGCGCCTGGACGAATGACGATAAGGAACGCGAGCAACTGGTCAACGAATTGGAAGCGGGGATGGTTTTCATCAATGGCATGGTTGCCAGCGATCCGCGGCTACCATTCGGTGGTGTGAAACAGTCGGGACATGGACGAGAGTTGGGGCCGTTCGGCATTCGCGAGTTCACGAACATCAAAACTGTATCCGTGAACTGAATTTTTTGACCCCCTCGGGTGATGTTGAGCCTTCGGCCTAGGGAAGGAACATGATGCAGAAAGACATGTTGCTGGGAATGGAGTTGGGGCGAGAGTTAAATGTGCCGCTGCCAACGGCTTCGGTGAGCAATGATTTCTGACTGCTGCGCGCGCCATGGGTATGGAAAAGCAGGATTTTGCGTGCGTGTTCGACGTCTTGGCCCACTTAGCAGGTGAGTCGAGCTAGGGAATTTCAAAGGCTTCGCGACCGGATCAATGGCCGCGATGACAGCGCCGGCGTGCCAGTGCGCGTGCACGCCGGCGTTAGTTTTTGCCGACATGCAGAGCGCACCGTCAATCCGTTTTAGTCGAGGCGCTTAGACAGCGCGTGAACCAGCACCCATGCCGGGTTTCATCTGGCCGATCCTAGTTAGCTCGGTTAGCAGAGCTTTCTTCACGTCGTCGCTCTGCCGCTTGCCGCGTGCGACGCGACTCACATAGGAAGGGTTCACACGCAGCCGCTTGGCCACGCGAGCATATAGCCCCAAATGCAATCGGTGCCACTTCAGTTGGGCATCACCATCTACGTGCCCATTTTGGCCATTTTTCTGTCTTACCATTCTATCCTCCACCCCCGCGCGGTTACAGAATGCCTTTGCGAGTCTGGGAAGGAAAGCGCCAAGATGCGTCACGAGCGAATATGCTGGCCAAAAAAGTGACAGGCGAGTGTCACTTTGGAGACTAATTATGCGTGGGCGGCAGCAGCCAACACCATGGTAGGAACGGCTTGTGCAAGCGGGAGTTCGATAACCACGCGAGCCCCGTGAGGTTCAACGTTTTCGATGCGAAGGTCGCCTCCGCGCTCCTTCACGATGCCATAGCAAACGCTTAAGCCAAGGCCGGTTCCTTTGCCGACGGGCTTGGTGGTATAGAAAGGATCCAGTGCACGATTGAGGTTGGCAAATCCTGGGCCGGAATCTTCTACGACAATAAGAGCGCAATGGCCGGACTGCGACGCACGAATTCGGATTCTTTTCTCGTGGGAACCGGATTCCAATGCATCGCTGGAATTGTTCAGCAGGTTCAGCAGGATTTGTTTCATTTCATCTTCATTGATGGCGACCGAGGGCAGGTTCGAACTAAGTTCTGTTTCGACTTGCACGTTACGGGTACGCAGCGAATAGTCGCGAAGGGCAAGGATCTCCTGGAGCACTGGCGCGAGTTGAGACGCACTGCTTTCGCGGGAACTCTGCCGGGAAAACCTGAGCAGGTTTTCAATGATCCTCTTCATCCGTCGCGATTCGTTGATAACTTTCTCCAACTGATCGCGCTCGCGACTGGAGGTGACTGTGTCGGTCAGCAACTCGCTGTAACCCATGATGACAGCGAGAGGATTATTGAGTTCGTGGGCGACTCCGGCGACTAACTGACCGAGCGCAGCCAGTTTTTCTGACCACACGAGTTGCCGGTGCAACGCTTTTATTTCGACGGCCACCGCGAGATCAGCGGCAAGCGATTCGATTGGGGACAACTCGTCTTGCCGAATCTCCTGCACTTTCAGAGCTGATTCGATTTTGATGCAGCCGAGGTATCCGCCACCCGCCGAGCGCAGAGGGATCAGCATCTCCGTGGTATCGTCCTCGCTCGTTATCAGGAAGGAGTTCTGGCCGATTCGTCTGGCCTGTGAGCAGAACTGTTTGACATCGTCGGTCGTCCACTGGCGGACCTTATCGCTCAAACTCCACTCTCGCAATCTCGGGCAGGCGGAGATAAGCTTCAACCTGCGATCGGAGTCCTCCAGATAGATGACTGCGCTTGAGAAGTTGTTGACGTCGGTGATGGCTAATGCGATTTCGGGGCATATGGATTCTGCCTTGGCCCCGCTCAGCAATTGAGAAGTGATGGAAGCGAATCTCCGCAACTGTACGTTCAGGGCTTCCGCTTTGTCCTGCATGGCGGCAATGGAATGAGATTTGTCTTCAACAATGGCGAGAATCATCCCGAATGCAACGAACAGCTTGGGCATGCTCCATAACTCGCCGGGAATGATGGCATGGGGTGCGAAGCGCTCGACTATCAAGCCAATGGGGAACACCGCTCCCCAGGAAAGAAAACCTCCGCAGATGGTCAGCATGGCTGGCGAAAGACGCCAGTGATTGCGGCAGAGGAATATGCCTGGAAGTGCAAAGGCTAGCCCGAGCAGCACGGCGGAGCCTTCATCGAACGAGTGGTGCACGGCGGCGCCGATCGCCCAGGCTGCGGCCGCGGTGCACAGCAGCGCCATGGCAAATAAGAATGGCGTGATGCGCTTTTGCACGCGAAACGCGAAGCTTGCGGCAGCAGCGAAAGTTGCGCACAAGCAGAAAATGTAGGGCCACCTTGCATGGGTTTCGTAGCCCCTTAGAGCCAGGTAGGCGACTGATGGCACCGCCAGGACGGCAAACAACAGAAGGCGCCGTGCTCGGTCTTCGACGACAGACGAGAGAGAAATCAGAAATGCGATTCCGGCCGCTTGCAACGAGCCGAGTTCAACCGCAACAACGGAGTGAGGAACTGTTCCTGAAGCGGGCTCCAGCAATTCGGCGAGGAAATGGATGAAGACCAGTGTCCAGCCAATTGCCCAGAAGGTGAGGCGTGCGCAGCGGGCGTGGCGCTTGAGACACACGAAGATCATCAGCAGCACGCTTACGGTTAGGAATGTCGGAATTTTTTCGAGGATCCCCATCAAGAGTACTTTCGGGGGGAAGGGCGATCTCAAAAGTAACAATCGCGAACCCGAGAGTACAATCCCAGAACGTGCCATAACGATGGCACAAAAGTTGTGCGTCATTATTTGGTTGGGAGAGTATCGAGCGCGTCCAGCACGATGCGAATCTCAGTGGGATTTGCGTGCTCCGATCGGGTCATAACAAATGTTTGGGCGTCGGGGGAGACATCATAACCACCGACCGTACCGCCTCGATCAAACTTGCGATCGAAAAGTTCTACCGGTTTTCCAGCCCTAAATTCAGGCTGAAACTCGACTGGAACACTCATCATCTTGGTGCCGCTGCGGTAAAAAATTTCCCGGCCATTTCGCGCCCAACGTGGTTGTTCGCCACCGCTGTTGGAGATTTGCAGGCGTCCACCGGGACCGGGAACGGGCTCTACGTAAATTTCCGAGTGCCCGGATTCATTGGACGCATAGGCCAGCCAGGTTCCGTTCGGAGCAAAAGTTCCCTGTCGTTCCGCTGCCGGAGTTTGCCGGAAGGGGCGCATTTCATGATTACCGGAGAGGGTTAACAGCCAAAGGTCTGTACTGGTATTGGGATCATTGACCATCACGACGGCTTGGTCGCCGGCGATGTCGGTCACATGAGTCGTGACGGGGTTCTCATGGAGCAACTGGGGCGGGGAACTTCCGTCGGCCGCTGCTCGGAAAATTGCTCGCGCCATGGATAAGCCGATCGCATCAAAGACCAAATCTTTTCCGTCGGGCGTCCAGACCGGCGCGCCGTTGAGCCCGCCATTTGAGACGATACTGGTCAACACTCCGCGATCGCGGTCGTAGACAACGATTTGCTGCTCACTGATGCGTCGATTGGAGAGTGCGACTCGGCGTCCATCCGGCGAGAATCTCGGGTCAACGTAATCCTGCGCGGGAACGTCCGCTTTCTGTTCCACTCCGCTGCGGTTAACGAAGTAGATGTAGCGTGAAAAATCGGCGGCGGGGCCGGGCGCGTAGGCGAGGAGGCCGTTGCTGGAGGCGGCTTCCTGGGCCACGTAATTTTCCTCGTTGACCTCAGATGCCAATTTCACCGGGTCGCCGGAAATGACGATCTTACTGGCATCAAAAGCAGCGGCCCAAACCGCACCTCCGGAGAAGTAAACCAGGTGCCCAGCCGCGAAGAAAGGTCCTTCGGCGTTGCGGACGAGGGTTTTCATCTCGCCGGTCTTCAAGTCCACCGCGAGCACACGCCTGCCGCTACCGAAGTAGTCAGTAAAGACAACCCAATCGGTTCCCGGGATCCAGGCGGGTCCTTGTGGATAGAATCGTTCTTTGGTATCGATCGTGATTTTCTGCGGGACTCCCCCGCTGGCGGGCATAGTTGCCAGACCCAGGCTGGGAATCGCAACTACGAGAGTGTCGGGAGGCATCCATGTGCCGCCAAAGAAAGTCGGCAATTCGGCAATCAACACCGGATCGCCACCATCTGCCGGCGCTTTCTGAAGCTTCCCTTGACTGAAAAAAGCTACCCACTCGCCGTTCGCCATGAAGAACGGGAACGTAGGGCTTTCAGAGTTCGGTATTTCTACGGACTGAAATTGATCCAGCCGCCGGACGTAAAGATGGGAGACGCCACTCACCGATGCGATGTAAGCGAGGTGTTTGCCGTCGGGAGAGACGGTGATTGCGGCAGTGTTGTCCGTAGCCAGGTCCTGGCCCGGGGGGACAGCGATGCTGAATCTTACTGGGCCATAGCTGTTGGTGCGGGAAGTGCCGTTGCTGACCCTCATCAGAAAAGCCACAGCAACCACCGCTACGGCGAGCAAAGCTACGCCGAAAAGAGGGAGACGCTTGCTGGTTGCGGGGCGCGGTTCGGCGACAGCTGAAGCGGATCCGCCGCCTTGCGATAGCCAACTAAGTTGCAGCTTCACGTCGTGTGCGGTTTGGAAACGCTCGTCGGGGTCCTTTGCCAGGCAGGTGCGAATCACATAATCCAATCCTGGCGGAGCGCTGGGCTGGGCCGTGCACAAAGGAGTTGGTTCCTTTTGAAGAATCGCGGAGGCGACCGAAAGGTGCGAGCTGCCTTGAAAAGCGCGTTGGCCGGTTGCCATCTCATAAAGCACTGCACCGAGGGCGAAAATGTCGCTGCGAGCATCGGCGTCTTTGCCTTCAATCTGCTCCGGAGACATGTACTGGATGGTGCCGACAACGGTTCCAACCACGCTTATGGGAGTGGCGGGACTTTGCAGAGTTTGTGTGAGTGCTCCGGAGGTGGGCGAGCCACTCGCGACACCCATCGCCGCAGGTTTCGCCAAGCCAAAATCCATCAGCTTGACGCCCTCACGCGTGAGCATCACGTTGGCGGGCTTGAGATCGCGATGAATGATGCCGAGCCGGTGCGCTTTGGCGAGTGCCTCTGCGATTTCGATGCCGATCTTCAAAACTTCTTGAATGGGCAGGCGGCCTTTCTGCAGGCGGTCCGCGAGCGTTTCCCCGTTCACCAGTTCCATGACGAGGAATTCGACTCCATCTTGCGAGCCGACATCGTAGAGATGGCAGATATGCGGGTGGGAAATTGAAGACAGAGTGCGCGCCTCGCGCTCAAATCGGTTCTTTAGCTCAGCACTGCAGGAGAGATGAGAAGGCAGGATTTTGATAGCAACGCTGCGATCCAGACGGGTGTCGCGGGCGCGGTAAACCTCCCCCATACCACCGGCACCCAGAGGAGACTGAATTTCGTAAGGACCGAGTTTAGTGCCTGCGGTGAGCGCCATAGCCGGCGCGAATTATATCGCGAAAGTTGGCGCTTTTCTGGGGAGACGGGCTTGACTGGCTATAATGCGACGATCATGGATGGGAAGAATCCGGTCCGGTGGCTTTTTGATTCGCAGCACGGGGCCGTTAACCGCCTGATTCCGCGGTGGCTCTTCCTACGGGCGCTGGGCCTGATTTACTTTTCGGCGTTCTATTCTCTGGTTTTCCAGATCCGCGGCCTGATTGGGCCGAACGGGATTTTACCGGCGAATGGATATTTGAAAGCAGTAAGCGACAGCGTTGGTCATTTGTCGCGATATTGGTACGCGCCTTCGCTGTTGTGGATTTCGAGCGGCTCGACCATGCTTGTCGCCATCTGCTGGGCAGGCATGATCGCATCGTTATTGCTGGTTTTAAATCTGTGGCCGCGCGGCATGCTGGTGATTTGCTTCGTATGTTTTCTCTCCTTCGTCAGTGCAGCCCAGGATTTTTCCGGCTATCAATCGGATGGCATGCTGCTCGAGGCGGGGTTTATTTCTCTTTTCTTCGCGCCGCCAGGATTTCGGCCGGGGTTAGGAGCGGCACATCCGCCTTCGCGCGTGAGTTTGTTTCTGCTGATCTGGGAGTGGTTTCGGATTTATTTCGAATCCGGAGCCGTGAAGATCGTAAGCGGCGATCCGCAGTGGCGCCACCTGACTGCCATGGATGAGTACTATCAGAATGCGCCCTTGCCAACATGGATCGGATGGTACGTGCAGCATCTGCCGCACTGGTTCCATGCGGGCGCGGCATTTGCGACCCTCGCCTTGGAGTTGGGGCTGGTATGGATGGTGTTTATGCCGCGGCGCTGGCGCATCGTGCTGTTCTTCATAGTGAGCGCGTGGCAGGTCCCGGTCATCATAACCGCGAACTACACGTTTCTGAATTACCTGGTGCTGCTGCTGGGTGTGTTGTTGCTGGATGACAAGTTTTTCGTACAAATCAAGTTGACCGGCCGTTTCCTGAGTGAGCTCGACGCTGTAACGATTCATTCCGTTCCATCAGGAGCAGAGAGCCGGAGAGGAGTCGAGGAATCCAGGTTTCGTTTTGCCTATCAGCGAGCCAAGCTGATTCTCAGCGCCATCATGCTGACGTGGATCTTCTACGTCACCACGGTGGAACTTATCTTTATTTTTGGACGCGTACCGCTTCCGACGTCTCCGGTGATTGCGCTGGAGCCGTTCCGGATCGCCAATCAGTATGGGCTATTTGCGGTGATGACGCGTGGGCGGTATGAAATTGAGTTCCAAGGCTCCAACGATGGGCAGAACTGGACTGCCTACCCGTTTCGCTACAAGCCGCAAGCACTTGACGAGCGGCCGGGGATTTACGCGCCCGATCAGCCGCGGCTGGATTGGAATTTGTGGTTTGCCTCGCTAGGTTCGTGGCGTGAATATCCGATCGTTCCCAACACGGAGGTGCGCTTGCTGCAAAATGATAAAGATGTGCTTGCGCTGTTTGCGGGAGATCCGTTTCCGCAGGCGCCTCCGCTTCAGATTCGTGCCGTACTTTGGCAATATTGGTTCACAAGCATGGCGGAGAAACGCGCAACCGGGAACTGGTGGCGGCGAGAGTATCTCGGCTTGTGCGCGCCGACGCTCGAGCGCGAGTCCGACGGTCGAATCGTGATGATTGAAGTGCCCAATGTTGCCCCCAGGCAATGAGAAAGATTCTGAATGTCAGGTAAAGCATGCGTTGTCGGAGCCGGTCCCAACGGTCTTGCCGCTGCTGTCGTTCTGGCGCAGGAGGGTCTAGACGTAGATGTGTTTGAGGCCGAGCCAGTCCCCGGCGGCGCTGCCCGCACTCTTGAACTGACGCTGCCGGGATTCTTGCATGATTTCGGGTCAGCGGTTCATCCGATGGCGGTCAGTTCGCCATTTTTCTCTTCGTTGCCGCTTCGGGATCATGGATTAGCGTGGATTCATTCGCCCGCGCCACTTGCGCATCCATTGGATAACGGCTCGGCGGTTGTCTTGGAAAGAGATCTCTGGCAGGCGGAGTCGTGGCTAGGAGCAGACGGGAAGGCTTGGCGCAAGCTGATGTTACCGTTTGCCGAACGCTGGAACGAACTCGCCCCGGAAGTGTTGCGGCCGCTGCCGTCGATACCCAAGCATCCATGGTTGATGGCGCGATTTGGAATTAATGCGCTTGTCTCGGCGCGAACTCTGGCCTTTGGTTTGTTTCATCATGAGCGCGCCAGAGCGCTCTTTGCAGGATTTGCGGCGCATTCGTTTTTGCGCCTGGAGCAGACACTCAGCGCGGCATTCGGCATGTTGATGGCTGCGCCGGCACATGCCGTGGGATGGCCGATTCCCGCCGGAGGTTCGCAAGCCATCACCAATGCTTTATGTTCTTACCTCAACAAACTCGGCGGAAGCATTTACACTTCGGCGCGTATTGACGATGTTTCTACGCTTCCGCCCAACGATGCCACGCTCTGCGATGTGACGCCTCGGCAGCTACTGCGGATCGCGGGACATCGTTTGTCGAATCCCTATAAGGATCGGCTGGCGAATTTCCGTTATGGTCCGGGCGTGTTCAAGGTCGATTACGCCTTGCAGCAGCCGATTCCGTGGAGAGCGGACGATTGCCGGCGCGCGGCGACGCTTCACTTAGGCGGCAGTTTCGATGATATCGCCGCAGCAGAAGCAGAAGTGCGCAATGGCCGCCATCCCGATCGTCCGTTTGTATTGCTGAGCCAGCCGACGTTATTCGATTCATCGCGGGCTCCGGAAGGGAAGCACGTGGCGTGGGCGTACTGTCACGTGCCGAACGGATCGAGCTTCGACATGCTGCCACGCCTGGAAAGCCAGATTGAGCGTTTCGCCCCGGGATTTCGCGATTGCATCCTGGAGCGGAGGGTTTTTTGTCCGGGCGATCTGGAAAGGATGGATGCGAACCTGGTCGGAGGCGACATTGGCGGGGGCGCCTTCGACATAAGGCAATTTCTGTTCCGGCCTACGGCGCAGCATTATGCAACTTCTGCGCCTGACATTTACATTTGTTCAGCCTCAACTCCGCCGGGCGGCAGTGTTCACGGCATGTGTGGCTATCATGCCGCGAGAATGGCGCTTTCCCGCATGCCGAAGCATCGGCACTAAAGCGCGATTTCCGAAAACCTAGGGCGATTTTCTACCAACCAGTTCGCCGAATTTCTCATCTTCTCTGTTTGCAGGAAATGGGGCCTTGGGGCTGGGCAGGAATGCGTCGATGACGATTCTTTACCTTTTTTTACTGGCACGCTGTTCGCCTTTGCGGCGTGTGCGGCATCCTTAACTGGTAACACCTTGTTCGCCGAGGCCCGACGACTTGATCACTCCACCGCGCTCCATCCTGAACGCATGCAAAATCTTCGCGCTCCTGGTAGTTGCGATTTTAGGGACGGCGGCTTGTTCTCATAAGCAGAAGTCAAGTCCTACTCCGATCGACGCAGCGGCGTTGTTCAAAAAGAAGTGTGCCGGTTGTCATCACAATGACAACGATATGCGCGCCCCGGAGCCACAAGCGCTCAATGAGATGTCGAAATCCACAATCCTGGCTGCGCTGAATTCCGGACGCATGAAGTGGCAAGGGAAACAGATTTCCAAAGCTGAAAAGAACGCGCTCGCAGAGTATCTCGGCAAGGCGGACGTGATGACCGCCATGACAAATTTCTGCCCGCGCGATCTGGATCCGCCGGCGGATCCTCCGCGCTGGAGCGGGTGGGGAGTGGATGCAAGAAACAGCCGGTTTCAACCCGCATCGTCGGCGGGACTGGACCGCGACACGGTCAAGAATCTGAAGTTGAAGTGGGCTTTCGGATTTCCCGGCGCGGCGGCTACATTCGGTCAGCCGACGTCGTACGCGGGACGATTGTTCGTGGGCAGTGAGGATGGCAACGTTTATGCCATCGATGCGGCCACCGGTTGTCCCTGGTGGAGGTTCCGAGCTTCCGCGACGGTGAAGACTGCGATTTCGATCGGCAATCACGGGCAGACAGCATTTTTTGGAGATACAAACGGATACGTCTATGCGTTGAACGTCTCTGACGGAACGCAAGTCTGGCGGGTGCATCCGGAAGCACATCCGGCGGCGAGAATTACGGGATCGCCGCTGCTTGTGGAAGATCGTCTTTATGTGCCGATTTCTTCCGGAGAGGAGGGCGCGGCGGCCGATCCGCATTATCCCTGCTGCACGTTTCGTGGCAGCGTAATCGCGCTGGATACCGGATCCGGGAAAACTGTCTGGCAGACGTACACGATTGATGAAACTCCGAAGCCGACCCGCTTGGGTCCGCAAGGGGTGCAATATTCCGGCCCGTCTGGTGGAGCAGTATGGTCGCCACCCACGGCGGATTTGAAGCGGCACGTGATCTATGTAGCAACCGGGAACAATTATTCGGGCCCGCCGAGCGCCGGTTCTGACGCGGTGATTGCCATTGACATGAATTCGGGCAAGAAGCTGTGGCAGCGGCAATTCACTCCCAAGGATTTATGGAATAGCGGCTGTGTGGCGGAGCAGAAAGACAACTGCCCGGAGCAGCGCGGAGATGATTTCGATTTCGGCTCGCCACCGATGCTGAAGACCCTCGCTGGGGGCGGGGATATTCTGCTTCTCGCGCAGAAATCGGGGATTGTGTACGCACTGGATCCCGCAAATCGCGGGCATCTGCGGTGGAAGAGCCGGATCGGGCACGGCGGTCCTCTCGGCGGAATTCAATGGGGTGGCGCAGCCGATAATCGGTACGCGTATTTTCCGCTGTCGGATTACGACGACAACAATCCGCTGGCCGGAGGCGGCGTCTTTGCGCTTAATCTGCGAAATGGAAAGCAGGCGTGGTACGCGGCTCCTCCCAAGCCGGCGTGCGCGAGTTTATATGGTTGCAGCGCGGCCCAAATGGCGCCGCCGACAGCGATTCCTGGCGTAATCTTTGCCGGATCGCTGGATGGGCACCTGCGCGCCTATGACACTCGGGATGGCAGCGTAATCTGGGACTTCGATACTGCCCAGGAATTTCCCACGACCAATGGCATCAAGGCACGCGGCGGATCGTTGAATGGATCCGGGCCGACCGTCGTGAGCGGGATGGTGTATGTCAATACCGGTTATACCAACGCCATGGCGGGGAACATTCTGCTGGCGTTTTCGGTGGATGCGAAATAGCGGGCTCGATCATTCCCCATGTTAGCGCCAAAACCAGGCGCGAACGTGGGCCACGCCGCCACCCTTTCAACCCCGGCTGCGGTCGAATGTGATCAAACTCTGGTTGACCACGATCTCCTATGGGAACTACCATTCCCAGTTCATTCCACAGGAGCCTTCGCCATGCGTAAACTTCTTCTTCCCTTCGTGTTTCTTGCCATCAGTTGTTGTTTCGCCGAGAGCAATGCGCCGTTGCTGTTGCGCAAGCCGAGCATCAGCAAAACGCAGATTGTCTTCAACTACGGCGGAGATTTGTGGATCGTGGATCGCGACGGCGGCGATGCGAGACGTCTAACCGCCGGGACGGGCACGCAGACTGATCCGGCATTCTCTCCCGATGGGTCGATGATCGCGTTCACCGGCGAGTACAACGGCAATAAAGACGTATACGTGATACCGGCGACGGGAGGCGAACCGAAGCGACTGACGTATCACCCGGGAGACGACGAGGTTGTGGGCTGGACACCGGACGGCAAGCAGATTCTTTTTACCTCGACCCGCAACAGCTACTACCACGCCGCGGGTCGCTTATTCACGGTTCCGGTGGGCGGGGGATTTCCGACAGAAGTGCCGCTGCCCATTGCGGAAGGCGCGTCGTTGTCGCCGGATGGATTGCATCTCGCTTATGTGCCTCATCCGCAGTGGCAGGCCGCGTGGAAGCGCTATCGCGGCGGGCAGACGACTCCGATCTGGATTGCTGATCTCCGCGACTCCAGCATTCAAAAAGTGCCGCGAGAAAATTCCAACGACTTCAATCCGATGTGGGTGGGCGGCAAGTTCTACTTCCTCTCTGATCGGAATGGGCCTGTGAGTCTCTATGTATATGACACGCAAAGCAAGCAGGTCTCCGAGGCTTTGAAGAATGACGGACTGGATTTCAAGTCGGCTTCGGCGGGTCCGGATTCGATCGTCATTGAGCAATTCGGGGCTTTGCAGGTTTTCGATCTGAAGACGCAGCAGGCAAAGACGATTAATGTGCGAGTCGCCGGGGATTTGGACCAGTTGCGGCCGCGTTACGTGAAAGTCGAACCCAAGCGGATCAGAAATTTTGGATTGTCGCCCACAGGGACTCGCGTGTTGATGGAGGCATGGGGCGAGATTTTTACGGTTCCTTCGGACAAGGGCGATATCCGAAACCTCACGAACTCTCCGGCGGTAGCCGACCGTGATCCAGCCTGGTCGCCGGACGGAAAATGGGTCGCGTACTTCTCTGACGAACCCGGCGAATATGAAATGCAGCTTCGAGAGCAGACCGGACTCGGCAAGGTGCGGCACATCAATCTGGGAAATCCGCCGTCATTTTTCTATACACCGACGTGGTCCGGCGACAGCAAGAAGATCGCGTATAGCGACAAGCGAATGAACCTGTGGTACGTGGACCTTGATAAGGGCGCGCCCAAGCTGATCGACACGGATTATTACGAGGGCCCGGCGTTCAGTCAGAACTGGTCTCCGGATAGCAAGTGGATCACGTATGCCAAGCAGCTGCCCAGTCATTTGCATGCGATTTACGTGTATTCCATCGAGCAGGGGAAGTCGTTTCGGATCACGGATGGAATGAGTGATGCGCTGAATCCGGTGTTCGATAAGAACGGAAAGTATTTGTACTTCACAGCGAGTACCGACACGGGTTTGACGGGAAGTCAGGGGTGGGACATGTCGAGCGATGGGCGACCGGTCTCGCGCAGCGCATACATCGTTGTTTTGGCGAAAGACCTGCCGTCTCCGCTTGCGCCCGAAAGCGACGAGGAGAAAGTCAAAGAAGAAGTAAAAGAGCAGAAGGATCAGGCGAAAAGCGGAGGTAAAGCCGCGGAGGCCGAGAAGTCCAAGACCGACGATGAGAAAGATAAAGATAAGGACAAGCCGGTGGTGGTACGCATCGATGTCGATGGCATTGATCAGCGCACTTTAGCGCTGCCGATTCCGGCCAAGAACTATTTGAATCTGTTCGCGGGCAAGTCAGGAATTCTCTTTCTGTTGGAAGGGCCATCGGTCATTCCTGTGGACTTGGACGATAACCCCAAACAGATCATCCAGAAGTTCGATTTAAGTAAGCGCAAGGTGGACAAGTTTATCGAAGATGTGAACGACGCTGCGGTATCGGCGAATGGCGAGAAACTGCTGTATCGCAAAGAAGATCAATGGGCCCTTGTGGCCACGGAAGAGCCTCCATCGGATAGTGCGAAGCCGAAGCCGGGGGAAGGCCCGCTGAAGCTGGAGGCAATGGAGGTTTACATTCAGCCGCGGGAGATGTGGAACCAGATTTATCGCGAGACTTGGCGCATCGAGCGCGATTTCTTCTACGACCCGAACCATCACGGTCTCGACCTGGCAAAAGTGCAAAAGCGGTATGAGCCATATTTAAAGAATGTCGCCTCGCGAGATGAACTGACGTATTTGTTCGAGGAATCGCTTGGCGAGATGACGGTTGGGCACATGTTTGTGGGCGGTGGGTACAAGCCAGAAGTCAAGAAAACCAAAGGCGGCCTGCTTGGCGCGGACTACAGCATTGAGAATGGCCGCTATCGAGTGGCTCGCGTTTATAACGGTGAAAACTGGAATCCGGGGATGCAAGCGCCGTTGACGCAACCCGGCGTGAATGTGAAAGCGGGAGATTACATTCTGGCGGTGAACGGGAAAGAACTGCATGCTTCCGACAATATCTATAGCTTTTTCGAGGAGACGGCGGGGAAGCAGGTGGTTCTCAAGGTGGGTCCGAATGCGGATGACAAAGATGCGCGCGAGGTGACGGTGATTCCGATCGATACCGAGGACCGTCTGCGGCGGCTGGCATGGATCGAGAGCAATCGCCGCAAAGTCGATGAACTCAGCGGCGGCAAGGTCGCTTATGTCCACGTCCCGAATACTGCCGGTGCTGGTTACAACAGCTTCACGCGATACTATTTCGCGCAAGTTGGGAAGCAGGCGGCGATCATCGATGAACGTTTCAATGAAGGCGGGCAACTCGCGGATTACATCATCGATGCCATGCGGCGTCCATTGATGAGCCGCATCGTGATGCGGGAAGGGAACGACTGGTCCAGTCCGACGGAATCGATTTACGGCCCGAAGGTGATGATCGTCAATGAAATGGCGGGCTCTGGCGGAGATGCATTGCCGTGGTATTTCCGCAAAGCCGGCATTGGGCCTCTGGTCGGGAAAAACACGTGGGGAGGGCTGGTCGGCATTCAGGGATATCCGGAGTTAATCGATGGAGGATTCGTGACCGCACCCCGAGACGCGATTTATGGACTCAAGGGCGATTGGGAGGTTGAGAACCACGGCATCGCGCCTGATTATGATGTTGATCTCGATCCGGCGGCAGTTCGGCAGGGGCATGATCCCCAGCTCGAGAAAGCAGTGGAGGTGGTCATGCAGTTGTTGAAGGAGCACCCGCTGCCCACGTACCAACACCCGCCGTATCCGAATTACCACGCCAACGATGGATTAGGTGTTGATATGAATCAGAAGGGTTCTACACCGGCGGCGGACAAATAGCGGCGCCTAGTGTGACCCGGTGGGTTGCAGACCGAGACGCGCCATGAGTGGATCGGCAAGTTTTGGTCCGCAGGCGATTAATCCCTTCAGTAGAGGATCGCGCTGGTTACAGTGTAAAGAGCCGTTATCGAGTGTGCTGACGAATCCTCCGCCGCTCTCCACCAAGGCCACTCCTGCCGCCACGTCCCATTCGTGTTTCGGGACGAGAGTGAAGGTGATGTCGGCTAATCCAGCGGACACGCAAGCCAGCTTGTAGGCGACGGATCCCATCGGCCGAACCTGAAACTGTTCGCCTTCGAATTGCTTCCACTCGCCACGCTTGACCTCGCTTCGGCTGGCCAGAATCAGCGAGCCTTTAAGAGTTGTTCTCTGGCTGGGTTTTGCAGGCTTCCCGTTGTAGGTCAACCCGGAGTCCAGCGATCCTAAAAATGTTTCGTTGGTCGCTGGATTCAAAATGCCGCCGGCTACGGCTCGACCATTTTCGACCATGGCGATGGAAGCGCAAAACTCAGGAATGCCGGCGATGAACTCTCGCGTGCCGTCCAGCGGATCGACAACCCAGACCCGGCTGCAGTCGAGACGAGAAAGGTCGTCTACACTTTCTTCCGAGAGCCAGCCTTCGCCGTCGCGCAGCAATTCCTTGCGCAGCACGGCATCAAGTTGACGATCGGCTTCGGTCACAGGATCGTGGCCGGCTTTGTATTCAGTTTCGATTGCGCCCAAAGTAAAACGGGCAAAGACTTCGCGAGCAGCGTGAAGCGCAGACTCGATGCGGTTCAGCGTTTCAGTATTGGATTGAGTTGTCATGGAATATGAGAGCCGCTCAGTCACGCCCACAGCATGCGAGCGCCGCTTGCCAGCAGAACCGCGCATAAAATACGTCTCAGCCACGGAACCGGCATACGCGTGCTCAAATGCGACCCGAAGAGTCCGCCGGGAACGGAACCGATCACCAGCGAACCAACGAGATATGGATCCACGTTGCCCAGCTTGAAATGCATGAGGCTGGTGACCCCGGTGAGCAGCACGGCATGAACGATGTCGGTGCCGACCATCATTTTGGGCGAGAAACTATAAAAAAGCAGAAGGAGCATCATGATGATGCTGCCGGAGCCAACCGAAGTCATGCCCACCAAAAATCCGGCCAGGAGGCCTATCGCCGACATGCCGATCAGAGATTTCATGGTTGGCGGACGATTGGAAACATGTTCTTCGATTTGCGTTTGGAACATCAATAAAAGCGGAACGATGATCAGCAGAATGCCGACCGCGGTTGTAATGAATGTGTTTACTCCGCTGCCGTAGACGGTGCGCAGGTGTCTCAGCAGACCGACTCCGGCGATTGATCCGGGAATACTGCCGGCGGCCAGGCTCGCGACTACTTTGCGTTTGACTGTCCCGTGTTTGAGGTGAACGTAACTGGAACCAATCTTGGTGACGAAATTGAATAGCGCGTCGGACCCGACGGCTACGATCGGCGGAACGCGGAGGACGAAGATCAGGATGGGCAGCAGCAGGACGCCGCCGCCCACACCGGTCATGCCGATCAAAGTACCTACAACGAATCCGATAAGAATCTTAGCGGCAATCAGCATATGCGCTAGTTTTCAGACGACCTGCGATTAAGCGTGGTTGTCGTTTACGCCAAGGAAGCCTTCGCGCTCGAGGTGCAACAAGATTTCTTGTGCGGCCTCTTCGGGCGTCATATCGGTGGTGTTGATCACCACCTCGGCGTCCTTAGGCGCCTCGTATGGATCAGAGATGCCGGTAAACTCCTTGATGATGCCTGCGCGCGCCTTTGCATACAAACCCTTGCGGTCGCGTTGTTCGCAGGTTTCTACGGGCGTGGCAATGTGTACCAGGATGAATCCGCCCACGGGATCGATCATGCTGCGGACTTGTTTGCGAACCGAATCATAGGGGGCGATCGGGGCACAAATTGCGATTCCGCCGTTCTTGGTAATCTCTGATGCCACATAACCGATGCGGCGGATATTGATATCGCGATGCTCCTTGGAGAAGCCCAGTTCGGAAGAAAGATGCTTGCGCACCAGGTCGCCGTCAAGAATGGTTACTGGCCTTCCACCGATTTCGAGGAACTTGGTGAGAAGAACGTTGGCGATGGTGGACTTGCCGGAACCCGAGAGTCCGGTAAAGAAAATGGTCACACCCTGTTTGTGCCGGGGCGGGAAACTGCGGCGCAGTTCCTGCACGACTTCCGGATAGGTGAACCAGGAAGGAATGTCACGACCTTCGTTCAGGCGTTCTCGTAACTCAGTGCCGGAAATGTTCAACACACGCGCACCCTGGGGAACTTCGTTGTCGGGCACGTAATAGCCCTGGTCCTCGAGGTACACCATCATGTTGAAGGGAACCATGGTGACGCCAATGTCGGCTTCGTTCTTCTTGAACAATTCTTGCGCTTCATACGGGCCGTAGAAGGGCTTTCCGTCTTTGTCCTTGCCGGGACCCGCGTGATCGCGACCCACGATGAAATGTGTGGCGCCATGATTTTTGCGGATGAGCGCGTGCCAAATAGCTTCGCGCGGACCGCCCATGCGCATAGCAAGCGGCAAGAGAGATAGCTTCACCGTTCCTTGAGGGAACTTTGCGAGTAGTAGCTGGTAGCAGCGGACGCGCGTGAAATAGTCCACGTCTCCAGGCTTCGTCATGCCAACCGAAGGGTGGATCAACAAATTCGCTTCCACTTGCTTGGCGGCACGGAACGTGAGCTCAACGTGAGCACGATGCATGGGGTTCCGCGTCTGAAATGCGACGACGCGGCGCCATCCCAAACGCGCGAATTCCGCTCGCACTTCCGCCGGAGTCAACCGCAGGGCGCGGAAATCATAATGCGAAGGTGCTTGTGCGCCTTCGATCTTGCCGCCTACATACCAGGGGTTGGCTTTGTTCAGAAGATAATCAACTCCGGGATGAACGGTGCTGGTGGTTCCGAAAACTGCTTTCGCTTCGGCTTCACGATCGGGTTGCCAGACATCTTCGACGTGCAGGACAGCCAACATTACGCCTTCAGGATCGCGCAGCGCGATTTTGCTGGTCCCGGGTTGAAGCGTCTTTGCAAATTCCTCTTTAACATCCAGAGTGATAGGCATCGGCCACAGCACGCCCGACTGAAGGCGCATATGGTGACAAACGCCTTCGTAGTCGTTCTGGTTCATGAAGCCGGTCAGCGGCGAGAATCCGCCACTCATCAACAGCTCCAGATCGCAGATCTGGCGCGCGGTTAAATCCCACGAGGGCCATTGGCACGAATGCGACTTCAACTCGCGGATACGTTCCGGTTGGGCAATCAGTTCAACAAGTTTGCCGCCATGAGGAGCAATAAGATGGCTGGTCGAAGCAGTCAAAACAATCAACCTCCGAGATAAAGATTTCTATTTTTCCTTACTCTGTACTGGCGTTTGATTCAGACGGAGTAAACAGCTTAGATTGCAAATCCACGGGAAGGGGTGTTCCCTGTACTCCACTAATTCTGCAAGCGTCTACCCTACCGCGACCCCACAAATTGCGATAGAGCCAGAAGACTCAAAATGCGATAGGCTGCAATTCTCATTCCTTTAGTAGACATTCCGGCAAGGTGTAAGTATCTGTCACTAGGCTATTTATTGCAAGCCGGCGGGGCGGCCGCAGCAAGGGCCCGCGCTTATGCAAAGATTTGCTGCAAAACTCCTTGAATAGTCCGCAGGTTTGCCGAGAATGACGTGGCGTCATCCGGAACGAATTTTTTCGGCCGAGTGCTTATTGGACTGCGGCAGAGCATTGGGGTCAGGTGCGGGTTCCAAGGAGCTCTCTTTGATTGAATATTTCACCAGGCACCAGATGGCACGCAAACCGTCCCGCCACCCAATTTTCTTTCCTTCTTCGTACGTGCGTCCCCAATAACTAATCCCGACTTCGTAGATGCGCAATCTGCGCTTTGCGATTTTAACTGTGATTTCCGGTTCGAAGCCGAAGCGGTTCTCCTCGATCGGAATAGCCTGAATGACCTCGCGCCGGAAGGCTTTGTAACAGGTTTCCATGTCGGTCAAATTAATGTCAGTCAGACAATTGGAAAGCAGCGTCAAAAGCCGGTTTCCGACGGAATGCCAAAAGTAGAGGACACGATGCGGAGCGGCGCCCAGGAAGCGCGAGCCATAGACCACATCTGCTTTTCCCTGGCGGAGAGGTTCTAAGAGGATTTGATAGTCGGCGGGATCGTATTCAAGGTCGGCATCCTGGATGATCACGAAGTCGCCGGTCGCTCCCTGAATTCCCCGGCGAAGAGCCGCTCCTTTGCCCATGTTATGCGGCTGTAACAAAACCTGTACTTGAGGGTGTTCCTTCTGCACACCCAGGAGGATGTCGCGAGAACCGTCATGAGAGCCGTCATCAACGCAGATCAACTCCAGATCGAGAGGGACGCGCAGAACATTATCAATCGCGTGCCGCAGGGTGTGATGCTCGTTATATACGGGCATGACCACTGAGAGTTTCATGGCGGGAAATCCGTTCTAGTGTAGACCATTCGTCTAGCATCACCGATTTGCATAGAGGTCGCGGCGCCGACCATACAGCTAAGTGCCGAAACCATTGTGAGTTGATGATTTAGTAAGTAGCACAAAAGTGTAATTAGTACCCGCCGGTATTACATTATTGCGGAGTTTTGCCATAAGGTGTTCGCCTTAAGGGTCCGGGCGTCAGGAGATGCCTTGCACCGATTTGTTCAACCACGAAGTAATTGCAGAGTAGTTTTTAAACAGTTAACTTCCAAGTAGCTGTCAAGCAACTCGCGAGGGGGCATATGCATATATGTTCTACTCACGATTTAGCCAACATTTACATGCAGATACGTGAAATTATTTAAGCTTCGCACGAACAAACATACCTTTTCGCGAGTGCGCCATTCGTGATTGCGGGAATGCGCCCACGCGACGTTCCAAGAAATCAACCAAATCACAGGCAGGGGTGGGAGCCGTTGGCAATGTGAGTGCAAACTACTAGAGCAACCAGCCAATAACCTTGTTCGTCCTTCGTGGCTGGATGGCGAAGGTGCACTAGCCGGGGAATTTTTCCAGAGTACCCAGTCGGTGTGATCGCGTTTTATGAAATGATCGACTCCTGGGAGAAACAGCATGAAAGATAAGCCAATTCGGCTGGGCCCACGGGAGCAGCAAATTGCGGATCTGCTGCTGCAGGGCTGCGACAACACAGAGATAGCCAAGCAGTTGAACATGGCGCGCCGTACGGTTAAGGCGCACTTCAACCGGCTCTTTCTGCGCTTTGGAATCAGAAGCGGAATCAAGCGAGTAAAGCTCGCGACACTCTTATATCGGAGGCAACTATGTTCGGAGGGAAACGCTATGGAAAGCGGACTCCCAATGCAAGAGAACAGCGAGTCATCGAACTCGTTGCTCAAGGACTCAAGAACAGCGAAGTCGCTCAATCCATCGGAACCACAGAGCACGTCGTCAAAAACTATCTCCGCTCCATCTACGATAAATTGGGGCTCTGGAACCGCGTCGAATTAGCTTTGTGGTATGAGGCGCGGCGGCACGAGAATCTCGCCCACGCCTAATTCTGTTTCGATCAGGCAGCCTTAGAATTTTCTCGCGGGTACCGTCCAGTGATCTTCTGAAGCAAAGCGTGAAGACGGTGGACGGTTCCCGTTTCTGACAAAAACATCAGCGGACACTGTCCCGCAATCACCTGCATTCCCATCTGCTGGCAGTAGTGTACGGCGTTGTCGCTGACAGCGCCGGCGCCACTCGCTCGATACATCCAGATCCAGTTGATCTCTGCATCGGCGCAGTCGCGCACTACCACGTCGGTAATCGGCGGCGAGGTCATAAGCAGCGCCGCTTCGACTGGCGGCCAAACGTCCTGGGCACGAGCAAAGCACTTGCTTCCTTGAATCGAGGTTGCACGCGGATTGACGGGAACCACGTCGTAACCGCGTCGGGAGAGTTCATGGAAGAGGTGGGCGCTGAAATCCTTGGGATTGCGGGAAACGCCGATCAGGGCAAGTCGGCGATGGGAGAGAAAGTGGCGAATCATTGTCAATGAGCTTTGCATGGCCAGCACCTCGCGCTCACCCCGCACTTTCGAACAAAATAGTCCCGGCTAATGTGGGCGGCAATGTCTGGCATCACCGAAGCCAGTGATGCGACAAACAGTGGGTGCTTCGAGTCGCTGAAGATTACTCGCACATCTTGCGAGCGGCGGGTTCGAACTGATCGAGTTGCGCGTCGCGTTGGGCAGCGACTTTACCGCCGGGGGTCTTGCCATAAATCTCGGCACCCGGGCAGTAATAGAGCCCAGTGTGCAGGTCTTCCCAAACCTGGATGTTCGGATTCCCAGACGATACGGGGGTGGGTGGGGCTTCGGCCAAGCCTAGCCCGATCAGCGTGCGTTCAAAGAGGGTTAGCGACGGCTGAGCGGCGGTGGCGATACGACCGATTTTCCTCGTTGGAGGTTTGCCGTTCCAGCCGGTAAGGACGACGATCAGCACAACTGCAGCGAGGCCGACGGAAATGTCGCCGGCATGGACGGCCAGCCAATTGGCTTCCGCCTTCTGCACCGAACGCAGCCACTGCTTAGCCCGCACTGCAGATGACCACGGTGTTGCCGCTGGCGCTTCGGGTAGCAACTCAGCCGTTTGTTCTTCGGGAACGGTGATTTCCTCAGCTTCCGGAACATGAGGATTAAGGGCGAGCGCCGAAGTACCATCGGTCAACGGATGCTCGGCGTTCACGAGCGGCGTAGATTCGGGCTGAGGAACGTCATCGATGGCATGAACAGATGCCTGATGGGTTTCGACAACATCTGGAAGCGCTTCGGTTGCAACCGCTTCGTTCGGGACCTCAGGATGAGCATCCTCCAGCCCCAGTGGAAATGGAAGCTCCAGGGGAACAGCAAGCTGCTCTGAGCGCCGCGTTCCACACTGCCCACAAAACTTCTCATCCGGACGGAACTCGGACCCGCACTCATTGCAGACTGGCCCGGTGGACGCAGCGTTTTCCTGCTGGTTGTCGTCGAGCAACACCGGTTTGAGCCAAGCTTCGAGTTCAGGCGGCAGTGGCTGGAGGACCCGTGGAATCGGCTCATTTGAAGTAATGGGTGCGTTGGTTTTCGAAAATTTCTTGTCGGGTTCAGATACGAGTTGCTCAAGTTGCGGCCGAAGTTGTTCCAGGGCCTGCAGCATCGAAGCGCGCTCGGCGGCCAGAGATTGCTTCCATTCCAGTTCGGCGGCGCGGGAAATGCTTTCTCCCATCAATCCGGCCATCAACTGGCAACTGCGAATCTCATGTTCCTGGATGGATTCACTCTCCGGCAAATTCAGTTGCAGCACACCCACGATCTGACCGTCGCTGTATACCGGGAAGAACACTGGAGCATTGTCGCTTTTGTCCAGCAGGTCGGTACGGACATCGTTTGGCCCGCGCTGCATCGCTTCCTCTTCGCGCCAGAACTCCGAGATGTTTGCTTCGATCGGTACACCCGATCCGGCCAGCACGGCACAAGTCCCGAGGGCCACGCAATACTTCAAATGGTCACTTTCGACCAGGGCAATGGCAGCTCCGGTCGCACTGGTGATTTTCACCAACCGCTCGGCAATCAATTTCGCCGAGGCCTTAATCCCGGAAAAGTTCGATTGAAGTTGTTCTTGGGTTTCAGCGATGAGGGCGATGGTTGCGGCAGGATCGAGTTTGACGCGCGGCTTACGGCGCTCATCATTTTGCTGCTGAATGATGAAGGCGGCCTGCAGAATGTGTTGGAACGTAGATTCGTCCAGCACGGGCGAAGGCTGCGCTCTGGCGATTTGCGGCTCCACGTGGAAAAAGGCCTCTATAGCGGTGAAGAACACTCCCAGATGGTGCAATTGGCAATCCAAACGGGAGCGGCAGGAGGGGCTACGGCTAATTCTAGCAGCCTTGGTCAAGCCGGAGACCTTCCGCTGCGGGCCAGACAAGCCATTGCCCCGCTTCAACTTACGTTAGATGCTTTCCGGCCGGATGGTAGGTTGCGAGCCGCGGGGCGCAATCGTTATCGGCAGTTGGTAATGGTTACCGCGTGTACGCAGTTTTGCGGTGTGCAAGAGTTTGCACTGCTTGGGCTATGCAGCCTCTAGGAACGGACCGGTTCGGTTTCCTGCAGAACAGGTTCTGCACGGCTGAAGTAATAGTGGACCGCGGGAGTAATGATTAGTGACAAGACCATAGAAATGAGAATTCCGCCGATGACCGAGATGGCGAGTGGTTGCAGCATCTGCGATCCGGCACCGATGGCGAAGGCCAGGGGCAGCATACCGGCAACGGTGGCCAGCGCAGTCATGACGATGGGGCGTAGCCGGCGCCGGCTGGCTTGAAGCATCGCATCCTGTCGTGAAGATCCTAATGCGCGAAATTTTTGTTCGGCGTCGAGCAGGAGAATACCGTTCTTTGCAACGATGCCGATGACCATGATCATGCCCATGAACGAAGACACATTGAACGTGGTCCGAGTGATCAGGAGGCCCACGAATACGCCTGAGGTCGACAGCAGAGCAGAGGCCAGAATCGCGACCGGCGCCGCAAACGTGCGGAACTCGAACAGCAGGGTGATAAACACAAGCAGGATTGCGAGAACGAGAACGAACACGAGATCATGAAACGATTTCTGCTGTTCTTCGTAGGTTCCGCCGTAAAGCACGCGAATGCTAGCAGGCAGGTGCAATCCCGCCACTACTTTTTTCACCGCTGCGATACCACTGCCGAGGTTTGTGCCTTCGAGTCGGGCTGTGACGGCGACATCGCGCTGCAGGTTCTCGCGGCGGATTTCAGTTTGGCCCGGTAGCTCGGTAATTGTGGCTAGCGCGCCCAGCGTGGCAGTCCTTCCGGTGCTGCTGGTGAGAAGAGTGTTTTTGATTGTGTCCAACGAAGCCCGATTTGCGGCAGGAAAGCGAACTCGCACGGTGTAGGCGCGATCATTTGCGATAACCGGGGTTGCTGCCGGTTCGCCTTCGAGAATCGCGCTTGCGTCGGTTGCGACCTCTTCGGGAGTGAACCCGGCACGCGCTGCCACTGATGGATCAACCTGAAACGTTACTGCCGGCCCGCTGATCGTATTTTCGATTCCGTTCAAAATGTCGACGACGCCTGGAATTTTGTGGATGGCATCGGCAACTCGCGGCGCCCAAGTTTGTAATTCAGCCGCGTTCTGCGAAAACAGCTTGATCTGAATCGGCTCGGGAGCGCTGGTGAGATCGCCGATCATGTCTTGGAGGACCTGAGTGAATTCGACATCAAGTGCAGGCTCCTGCTGGGCGATCTTGGCACGCACGTCGGCGATGATGTCATCGATACCCCGGCTGCGTTTCTGCTTCAGCAACACCGAAACGTCGCCGGTGTTGGCCTCGGTGACGGCGGCAAGGCCGAGTTGCAGACCGGTACGCCGCGAGGTGCTCGCGACCTCCGGAGTGCTGCGCAGGATCTGCTCCACATGGGAGATCACGCGGTCGGTCTCAGCCAACGAACTGCCCGCGGGCATGATGTAATCGAGAACGAATCCTCCCTCATCCATTTCTGGCAGAAGGTCAGAGCCAGAAAAGTGATAACAGAGCGCAGCGAGAATAATTAAGGCTGCCGCGCCAGCTGCGAGCCAGATCGGCTTTGCCACGGCGCGCCGTAGCCAGCGTTCGTGCAAGGCCACAACTTTGTGAAAGAAACCGGAGAGCGAGGCTTCTTCTACTCGCAGCAAGTCCGTTATTGATTCTTCCTGCGTTTGCGTCTGATTTTGTTGGCTCAAACTGGAATGACGCTTGATGAAATAGAGGCTCAAATTCGGCGTCCAGGTGAGCGCCAGCGCAAGCGAAGTGAAAAGCGAAACTGCCATCGTGACGGCCAGCGCGCGGAAAAATGTTCCGGTCACGCCGGTAATGGAAATTAGCGGCAGGAAAACCACAACTGGAGTGACGGTGGAACCGATTAGAGGAACAGTGATTTCCTGTAGCGCGCTGTGGATGGCTTGCAGACGAGTCTGGCCGACATCGCGGTGCAGAACAATGTTTTCGACTACGACGATGGCATCATCGATCACCAGACCAACCGCGGCAGCCAGTCCGCCGAGAGTCATCAAGTTGAAGCTTTGGTGCAGCAGCTTGAGGGCGACAAACGTGACCATGATGGTCACTGGAATTACGAGTCCGGCAACGATTGACGTGCCCCAATCTCGCAAGAAAACAACCAGGATGATGGAGGCGAGGAGCAACCCGACCAGGATTGCGTCGCGGACGCTCTTGATCGATTCCGTAACGATGGTTGACTGATCGTAGAAAGGGCTGATGCGAATGCCGGGAGGGAGCGATTTCTGGATCTGCGCAATCTCGGCGTGAACTTCGTCGGCGACTTGAACGGTGTTGCTGTCCGGCTGGCGATTGATGTTGAGCAGAACCGCGGGTTTTCCATTGGCCGTAACGATTGTGTACACGGGCTTGACCCCGGGCATTACGGTGGCAACATCTCCAATGCGAACCGGGATTCCGTTTTGCGTAGTCTTCACCACCGTCATAGCGATTTGCTGCGGCGTTTGCACCTGGCCGCTGATCAATCCCAGCACCAATTGGTGATTTCGCTCGAACAATCCGGGGGAATCGATCAGGTTTGTGCGCCGCATGGTGTCAAGAATGTCGGTGACGGTTACATCGGCATTGAGCAGCTTGGCGGTATCCGGAGTGATATGAAATTCCGGCACCTGGCCACCCTGCACCAGAACCGTTGAGACGCCGTCCAGCCGGTTAAGGCGCGGCTTTAATTCGTAAGTTGCCAGCTCCCAGAGCTGGGTTTGCGGCATGGTGTCCGAGTTCAGGCTGTAGCCCATGATTGGGAAGCTGGCGAAGGTCATGCGATTGGCAACGACGGTCGCCGTGGACGGCAGCTCGGGTTGCACGCGGGAGATGGCTGCATTGACGTACTGCAGCGTCTGGAACATGTTGACGTTCCAATCGAAAAAGAGGTCGACTTCGGCGGAGCCGCGGCTGGTAATGGATTGCACGCGCTGCAGGCCGGGTACGCTGTTGACCGTTTCCTCGATCGGACGAGTGATGGTGACCATCATCTGGTCAATCGGCATGACGCCGTTGTCGACGGCGATCAGAATGCGAGGGAAATTCGTTTCCGGAAAAACAGAAACAGGAATGGTGAAGGCGAGATAAACGCCCAAAATCGCGATGGTGATGATCAGGAAGATCATTGGCTTGGAGAGCCGCGAGAACCAGTAGGAATTTTCGGCGGAATTCACTATGAGTCTCCATGATCGGACTGGTCTGGCTTCTCTCCCGGCTTCTCTTCCGGGGCGTTGGGCTGCTCGACGGTGATCTTCGTATTGTCGGGCAGCCCGTAGGCTCCGGATGTGACCACGCGGTCTCCGGCCTGCAAACCTTCAACAATCTGAACTTCATCTCCTTGCCGGATTCCGGGTTTGACTTCCTTCTGGTGCGCGCGGCCGTCGGGTCCGGCGACCATGACGGAAGTTTTTCCATTTTCCGAGGTGAGCAAGCTCATAGCAGGAATGACGAGCGCACCGGGGATGGTTTTGGCAAGCATGGAGATCTGCACACTGGTGCCGGGTTTCAGCCGGTGCCCCGGATTCTTCGCTTCTACCCAAACCTCGACCGTCGTGCTATTGGGATCCAAAGCTGGACTGATTACGGTGACCTTCGCGGCGACTGGCTGTTGCAGGCCGGGGGCAGTGATGCTGGCTTGGTCACCGATTTTGAGCGGCGCGACCTCGGGTTGAGGGATATGGGCGCGGGCAATCACTTGGGAAATGTCCATGACGGTCAACAGCGGCGTGCCGGTTGAGGCCATCTCACCGGGATAGAGTGGGCGGTCGGCGATGACCCCGTTGATGGGGCTGCGAATTTCGGAGTAGCTGAGTTGCGCCTCGGCGCCCATGTATTTGCCTTTGGCGGATTCCAGTTGTCCGGCTGCCGACTTGATGGTGTTCTGCTTGCCCACCGCCGCGAGCGCATCCACATGTTTCTGCGCGATCTCGTACTGATTCCGCGCCTGGATCAGGTCGACACCGGATTGGTCCAATTCCTTGCGCGGAAGCGCGCCCTGCTGATAAAGCTCCTGGCGGCTGTCATAGATTTTTTGTTGCGCGTCCAGCGTTTTCTTTGCGGCCTGAAGATCGAGCTCAGCTTTCTGCAGTTCCTGCGGCAAGTCCGACGCTGTGCTGATTTCATACGCGGCCTGTGCCTGGTCGTAGGAGCCCTTGGTATCCTGCGCGGCCGCTGCCAGGTCCTGGTGCTCGAGAACTGCAAGCAATTGTCCCTGATGCACGCTGCTGCCACGCTTCACATAAAACATCTTCACCGGCGCATTGATCTTGGGAATGATGGCGGATTGAGCAAGAGGGAAGAGGATTGCCTCCGAAGCGACGGTGTATTCCATCGTCTTCTTTTCGACGGAAGCAACTTGAACCGGAACGACTGGTTCTTTCTCGGCGGGTTCTTTGGAGCATCCGGCAAAGCACAGGATAAGAACCACGGTAAGCCACATAGGTAGCTGGGGAGACCTTCCCGTATGCAATCTGTGTTCCTCTGTGGCCCCAGTGGTTAAGAGCGGACCACAGAGAGCACAGAGGAACACAGGACCGCGTTGGGGTCTATGCACCTGTTTCATCACAAGGTACCCGTCAACGTCTGCAGATTGGCGAGCGCGACGCGGTATCGCGCCTGGCCATCATTCAGCGAATTCCGCGCCTGCGTCAGAGTATTTTGCGCATCGACAACTTCCAAAACTGATGCTTCGCCGGCTTGATAACGCAACGTTGTCAGATGCAGGCTCTGTGCCGCCAAATCGGCGGAGCGAGTTAATGAGTCCAGAAGCGAGCGCGCGGTGTTCGCCTCCGCATAAAGGTTTCGCAGTTTCGCCAGCAGTTCGCGCTGCGTGGCGGTCAATTCGACGTGCGCTTGCTCCTCTCGTAGATTCGCCTGCTTCACCTTGCTGCGGTTGGCTCCCCAATTCCAGATCGGCAGTTGGAGGGTTGCGGTCGCCGCATAGCCTAAGTTGCGAACAGGGAATCCAGTGGCTGGATCGATCCCGTTGACCGCATACCGGTTGGCATCGATGCCGTAAAAGTAGTCGATGGCAAGGCTCGGCAGAAAGCCATTCCACGCCGCTTTGACAGCGCGGCTAGCTTCCTGCACGCTGGCCACCGCAGCCCTTAGCTCGGGATTCTTATTCGCTGCGGCGGCTTGGACTTCAGAGAATGCCGGCAGGGGTTCGGGCATCTGCAGGTCATCCACGACGGCGAAGTTCTCATTGAAATCAGGAAATACGAGCACCGACAACTCCAGCCGGCTGCGATTCATCTCCAGCTCCGCTTCGCTCAGTTCGCGGTTCTGCTGCTCGAACTGAATCTGCGCTTTGATGACATCGGCGTGCGCGACTTCGCCTCCGCGCTCCAGCTTTTGGCTGATGTCGAAAAAACGTTGCGCTTCCAGTTGTGCGCGCTGGGCAGTCGCGTACTTCTGCTGCGCCACCACAAATCCGTAATAGGCTTGAACGACTGTGACCACCAGGCCGCGTGCTGCAATTTCCAGCTTGGCTTGCGCAAGAGCTTGCAGCGCCTGGGTACGACGAAACTCGGCGTAGTTTTCTAAGGAGAAGTCCTGGTGCACGGTGCCCTGGCTGATGTACTCGTGAACGCCATTGTTGGCGATGAAGCGGCCTACGCCGGGGATGCCATGGCCTTCGGTGTAGATGAACGAAGTTGTATAGTTGACGTTCGGCAGCAGCGCCGCGCGGCTCTGGACTTTGTCCTCCTTCGCGAGTCCGTATTCAGTTTGCGCAGTTCGATAGTCAGGATTCACTTTCTTTGCGCGCTGCAGTGCATCTTGCAAGGTTAATGTGATGGGCGCCCCACTCGCCGGTTGATTGGCCGCGGGCTGACTAGCAATGGCCTGGCTGAGAGTCCACGGCACACAACTCAAGAGGATGATGGGAAACAGAACTAGAGTGAGATGACGCCGCGCGCTGCAGTCCATGATTTCCATCCCCTGGCAATGCTCGCGGAAAGAAGATTAAGGAAAGCTGAAAGGAGGTTGTATTCAGGTCAGCAATGAGAACTACGTTGTCGGGAATTCTACCGACATGCGCGTTCCTTTGGCGGGCATACTTTCGGCTGTGATGTTTCCGCCATAGGCTTCCACCAGCGCCTTGGCAATTGCCAGGCCCAAACCAAACCCGCCAGTAGCGCGGTTTCGCGACGGATCGCCGCGATAGAAACGATCGAAGATGTGAGGCAACTCGTCAGCGGGAATTCCGCTTCCGTGATCTTCAACGGTGATGCGCGCCGGCCCGCCGTTCGTCTGCTCGATTTTTATTTCAACCGATCCACCCTCCGGACTGTAGCGGACCGCGTTTTCCAGCAGGTTGGACCAGACAAGCTGCAGGTCTTCCGGATCGGCTCGGAACAGCACTGGACTGTTCTTTGTTAAATGCACACTGGTCTGCCGCTCAGTGGCCAAATGACGGACGCGCTCGACTGCTTCCTGACAGGTTGCGCCGACATCGATTTCCTGTAGGTCGCGCCGCAGCGCGCCGTGCGCCCATTGCTCGGCTCGCGCCAGCCGCAGCATCCACTGCAAGAGTTGTTCGAGGCGCTGCAAGTCTTCCAAAGCATGGGCGAGGCCTTGCTGATATTCCTCCCGGGATCGAGGCCTTTGCTCCAGCGACTGCAAAGTCGATTTCACCACCGCGAGCGGGGTTTTCAGTTCGTGTGCGGCATTGCCCAGGAACTCTTTTTGCTGCACGAAGGAGCGTTCCAGACGCGCCAACATGCCGGTCATAGATTCAAGCAATGGACGCAACTCGGCTGTCTGTTGCGCATCCTCTGGAACATGCAAGCGCCAGTCCTGACTGGAAACCATGCTGGCGCGTTCCGCCAATTGTTCCAGAGGCGACAATCCACGGCGAATGCCCCAGAGCGCAAGCGAAACCATAACGACCAACAGAAGGACGCTCCAGGCGGCGATCCAAGCCGCTGCGGCATTGACCTGCTGCTGCAATTGATTCAGCGGGGCGGCATAAAACACCGTCAATGTCTGTGGATGGAAGGCCGAGCCTTCCTCGCGATCGAGCACCGGCACGTGAATGACTCGCAGCGCGCGGTAGTGGACGTGGTTCCACTTGAAGCGCCAGTGGGTTTTTGCGCCGAAGGGAATGTCGAGGCCTGCGGGCCAATTATGAGAACGCACCAGCAACCCGGAGTTTTGCGTCCAAATTGCGAATAAGTCGGGATGAGCAGGATCAATGGAGCTGGGCAGAAGGCTGTCATCGAAATAGACATTTCCACTGGCATCTTCGGTGTACCGAACCAGCGCCGCTAGGCTCATGGCCCGCGCTTCCATGGTTGTATCGAGCGTCGAGAGGAGCCGCCAGCGTGTGTAATAAACTCCGGTGAGCAACAGACCGGTGGCCAGCAGCGCTTGCGAGAGCACCACGATGGCGATCAACCGTTTCCGAATCGAGGTCTGTTTCATTTCAATCCTGCAGAATGTATCCCTGCCCGCGGATAGTGTGGATCAATTGCTTGCAGGAGCCGTCGTCCAGCTTTCGCCGCAGCCCGGAAATGTAAACTTCGATGACATTACTGAATTTTTCCCAGTTGTAGTCGTAGAGATGCTCGAGCAATTCGGTTTTCGAAACCACGGCTCGCGGGCGATGCAGCAAGTATTCGAGCACCCGGTATTCCATGGCCGTGAGCGCGACTGAGCGTCCGGCACGCTGCACGCTGCGGTTGACGGTGTTCAGTTGCAGATCGCCGATGGCCAGCACCGGCGAAGGCTGGCCCTTGCCCCGGCGGATGAGAGCCTTGGTACGAGCGACTAGTTCGCCGAGATCAAAGGGCTTGGTGACGTAATCGTCCGCACCTGCGTTCAACAGCGCGACCACGGACTCTTTATCATCGCGGGCGGTAACGACCAACACTGGAGTGCGTTGGCCTGCCTTCCGCATGCTACGGAGCACCTGCATGCCCTCGACATGGGGAAGCATGAGATCGAGCAGTAGGGCGTCGTACTCGTTCGACTCCGCCATGAACAGGCCTTCTTGCCCGTCATACGCAATGTCGACGGCGTACCCGGCGATCTCGCGCAAGCTTCGAGCGATGTTTTCCGCCAACCGGCGCTCGTCTTCGATGATCAGCACCCGCATCCGAAGCCATCCATAGGCTAGCTAGGTAAACCTTAACGCGTCCTGAATGCGAATGGAAAGGTGCAGTTGAGATGCTCACGCTGCCTGGCCATTGAGGAAAAAAGGGCAGCGACAACCAGGCAGGCGTCACGTACAATGCTGCTCACGCCACAGCGTCATCCCGAAAAAGCATATTGTGCGAAAGACTGCACCTATAGATGACAGGGTGACCTGTGCCGCGTGTCGCTTCGCCTACGCGAGAACTCGCGAGTTTTGTCCGATGTGCGGCGCGAGTGCCACTGAAGAACCCACCAAGCTTCCTAAGGGGACGTCCCCAACCTCGCGCAGCTACTTGCTGGCAGCGGCAATCGTTGGCGCCACCATCGTGGTGTTGACCTGCGCCGTTTACTTCTGGACTGGCAAAACGCAGATGGCTGCTCAAGCGCCGCTGGGAAGTACGGCGCGGGCATCCGTGATACCTGTGCCCGCCGGGCCGGAGATTGCATCGACACCGGCGACGGAAACTGTGGCCGCCAAGCCAAGTGCACCAAGAAAGTCAGCGCAGCAAGACGCCACGCATGATCCCGATGAACTGTGGAAACAGGTGAGGCGAGGCAGCGCAGACGCGGAAGTCGAGTTGGCGATGATGTATTTGAATGGCCGGCAAGTCAGCCAGAACTGCGAACAGGCCCACCTGCTGTTGTTGGCGGCGGCGAAAAAACAAAATACGAAATCCACCGATCTGCTTTCGCGCGTCTACTCACAGCGTTGCCAGTAGGCAGACTCCTCCCAGTGTGGAACGCGTTGGGCCAGATTAGATCAAACTTATCTTCTTTGCGGTCACCTTGGTTGATTAAACCGTTGAGTGCATTGGCTTTGGCTTGCCAGCCCTCCAGGCGAACGTTTGGCGAATGGGTTGCTCTAAATCGAATGTGCCGTACGAAAGTATGGCTCAGAAGCAGGAGCCCGAAATCATGATGGATCTTGAAGAGATCAAAATCACCCGGCGAGATGAAGATGTGCTTAATCTTCTGGTGCAGGGTTGCAGCAACAAGGAAATTGCCGAGCAGTTACACATCAGTCCACGAACGGTGAAACAACATTTGCGAACGTTGTTCTTGCGGGCTGGAATCACCCAGGGAAGAAAGCGCGTGAAACTCGCGACTGCGATGTATCAGAAGGAGCAGAGAAGCTTATGTCACCGCGCGATCGTTTAACTACGAAGGAAGTGCAGGTTGCCAGCCTGGTGTGGCAGGGGCTAACCAACCGGGAAATCGCAAGCGTCATTGGCACCACCGAACAGGTTGTCAAAAACTATTTGCGCAACACGTTTGACAAGATCGGGGTCTGGAGCCGGCTTGAACTTGCCATGTACGTGGCCAGTCATGGAGGCGCGGAGTGGAGAAAATCTGCGAGTTGGCAAGGCCCCGGCGCGAGCGGCATTGCAGGTTCGTTGCCTCAGGCCGGTTAGCGTTTGCCTGTGTGTCGGTGCGGGAAGGAGCCCGCGCTGGAACCTCGGCTGGCATTGATTTCGACCAGCTTTTGCACAAAGCGATGGTTGTCGGGTTAGGGCGGGACGTCAAGGCAATGTAACGGAAGTTGTTGCCGAGCTTGATCTCGCGAGGGCTTGCGATTCCGCAGGTTCGCTGATTGCACATTTTGCTGTGAAGACCGGTGTGGAAGTCACGCATGTAACACAAAATTCACAGTATCAAAGCGGCACAGTTGGTCTTGACCATGGCGGGCTGCTGAGGTAAACAGCCGGGAGCCAGCCAGCATAGTTCGCCGGGCTCTTTAAGCTGGCCTCGTAGCCAGCCTTAGCGGTCAGCTCGGCAAGAACGGACTCCAGAGGACACATGTTATTTACCGGGAATTCGAAGGGCACCGTTCTGGTCATCGAGGATTGCCCCGAGGTACAACGCTACCTGCGGGTCATGCTGGAACTCGATCACTATCATGTGGAGGTCGCAGGCAACGGCGAAGACGGGGTTCGGCGCGTCCGCGATGGCTACACTCCGCAGGTTGTGCTGCTTGATATGCAAATGCCCGGCATGAATGGGCTGCAAACTCTGCAAGAATTGCGAGCACTTAGCCCGGATGTAAAAGTAATCATGTGCTCGGCGGAAGATGACCCGGAAGTAATTCGCGAGGCCATCGTTCTCGGTGCGAAAGCCTACCTGATCAAGCCGATCCAGCACCTATATCTCACGGCTGCGGTTGAGCGATGTCTGACGCACTCGCCGGGGTCTCGGCCGCGAGAAGTTCGCGTTCTCACGATGCCGGCAGCGAATGCTTGCAGAACTAATTAACGGTTCGGTATCCGAACCATGCTATCGAGGAATTGCTTGAGCACTGCCCGGTCGGATTCCGACATCTGCGTAAATTGCACCCCGACGCCATAGCCGGGCGTGCTGGTGATCACTTTAGCTTCGGCCCATAGCTTTAATTCCTTGATCCAAACGGCGATTCGGATCTCCGTGCTCTTGGGAAGCGGGCTCGACATCTCGATGAAGCAGCCGCCGAGGCTCATGTCGGCGGTCCGCGCCCGGATCGGCGCCTCCTGATTCTTGAGATGGATCTCAACCGAGTTGGCGCATTTGATCCGCGGGTAAGCGCGCCGGTCATGGACATCGCGGGCTACCCCATCGACTGTCGGCCCCGGCAGAGGGAAATCCCAGAATGCTTTCTCGGGTGAGAGGTTTAGCAACCCGACATGGCCGAGTTTCGGAGTTCCGGCCTCGCCCACCCACATAACCCGGAAGTGAATCTTATTTTGACCGTACGTGATGCCGACAATTTCTTTTACCGGGGGCTGGGCTTTTACCCCGGTCAGTTCGACGCCATTTCGGCTGACATTTACGGTGAAGACCTTTTCCGAGAAAATTTGTCCGGCAGTGTCGGTGCCAAAGATCCGGACAGGCACCCGAATCTCCTTCCTGGGTTCGCGGCGTTTTCCCATAGCACCCCACACAAATGTGGTTTTTGGAAGACGTGATTCTACTGCAAAGGTTTTCACCTTACCAAATACCCCAACGGCAGTCGTCCTGACTTAATCGGCAGAAGCGGGTCAAAACTTTGCCCAAAAAGCCGCGAAGATAGCCAGGGGAGGCCAAAGTCACTTATTTCAAAGGCGACGAGGGATGATCAACTGCTCGTGGGCCCATAGTTAGTCCTAGAAGTTCTTGCATCGGGATGGTCACAATTACTGCAAAAGCTTGCACCTGGACGGTTCCGGTCGCTAAGAGGGCTTGAGTTCGCACGCTTTAATCCGGCATTTCAATTGCTCTGTAGGCCAGTGCCCCGGTTCTGAGGCTGCATGGCTTATAAAGAAACCTTTTGGATGGCTTGCGACTCGGTCGAGCAGTTACGCGCCGAATACGGCCCATTTCACACGCGCGCTGAGGCTGAAGCCGAGGCAAGAAAACTGGGATTTGGATACCTCCTGCGCTACGAGCACCTCATCGGCCCGAACGACGACATTGAAGAGGTCCGCTGCGTGTTCATCGAGTTGCCATCGACGGCGGAAGACCGGTTCCGGCTAGCCGGTCCGGTGCAGGAGCAGCGGCGTTTTCACACCCGCTGCGCCAGTTGCGGGGAGATGGCTGTGCACGATGAGCCTTATCTGGCGGAAGTTTGGGCCGATATTCACGAGTTTGAGCACATCCGGCATCGCGTACGCTTGTTCGAACAGACCCGCCTCGAAGGTCTGAAAGAAATCGGCAATTGGCGTGATCGCTGCGCCTGATCCTGGTTAACGTCTCCAAAACCTCTGAAATTTTTGCTACTCTGGTGCGCAGATTGGCCATCCTGGCCACACGGGAAACCTATGGTGCTCGGAGTTTTACTGATTTTGGCTTTGATCCCTCTCGCGGGAGTAGTTTGGATTGCGCTCTTCGGTTCTTTGACCACCGTCGATGGCATCTTCATGTCTTTGATTCTGCTGACGATGTCCGGCATTCTCGGGACAACGGCTTTGTTCGAGATGAAGAAGCGGCTGTCCGGTTCTGCTGCGAAGACCGGTCCGCGCGCGGCCGTCGCTGTGGCGGGCGGAGGTGTTACAACTATGGGAAAAGTGCAGGACGTGACGTTCTTCGAGGCGCACGTGGGGGAACCGAATAAGTCCATTGTCACCCTTGCGGACAACGGGCACGCGGCGCAAACATTGGTTTTGTCGGGAGATATGCGGAATGCGCTCCCGGTTGGGCAAAGCGTAAAGATCACCATGCGCAAAGAAGGCGGCACGAACATTTTGGTGAACGTCACTTACGCTTAAGGCGTTTCCCGCTCCCGAATTACCAACGTAATCGCGATTTCCAGTTACCCCTCGCTGTCGTGCCCTCTTCAATAGACAATTTTCTTTTGCAGCAGGATTGGCACCTGTGGGCTGCAGGGGAGAACGTCGGTGCAGACGGCAAGACTGTTCCCAATCGAAGAGGAGCATAGCGCAACGCCTTCCATGCTGGAGCGTGCCGAGCAGATCCAGCACGAGATTCAGCAACTTTCGGGGCGTGATCTGCAACTGTGGTCCATCGGCGTATTGGTTATGCTGGTGCTCGCAGCAGGAATGCTAGCGCTCATCTTTCCCAACCTGATTTGGGCGCAGCGCGTCATTCATATTGAGTCGGCATACCTGCCACAACTGTTCTTCGGGCTGATTTCGCTCATTCTCCTTTTCAACATTTATTTAATAGGGCAGAAGATCAGCCTCAACAACACGCGGCGTTCGCTGATCAGCGAACTGGTGTTGAATGAGAGGCTCGAGAGCCTTTCCCTGGTTGATCCTCTGACTGAGTTGCTGAATCGCAGGGCACTCAACGAAATGATTCCCCGGGAGGTTGCGCGCGCCAACCGTCTGGGGAGCCAGTTAACCTTCATGACTTTCGATCTGACGGGTTTTCGCGAGATCAATTCCAAGTTCGGTTCGCTCGAAGGGAACCTGCTCTTGCGCGACTTCGCCAAAATGTTGAAGGCGACATTCCGCGGTGGGGACGTCATTTTTCGGCAGGGTGGGGATGAGTTTCTGGTCCTCATGCCCGACACGGGTGAAGAGGAGTCACAGCCACCGCTCCGGCGACTACTCCGGGCTGTTGAGCATTGGAACGCCAGCAGCGGTAAGAAGTTCGAGCTTGCTTTCGCTTACGCAGTTGCGCCCTACATAACCGGCAGCGACGTAGCCGATGTTCTACGGACAGTCGACCGCAAGCTGTACCAGAAGAAGCACAACCTCGTTCCGGTATTTTGATCACCCCGGCTTATGACTTTGGATAAACCGATCGCCCCGCGCTTTGTGCTTAACACCACGGTGATGCTGCGCGACCTGAGCAGCGGCGCGCCGCTTTTGGCACAGCTCAAGAACATCAGCTTGACTGGATGTTATCTGGAGACGCCGAGAGAAATGACTGATGGCACCCGCGTGCGCGTCATTTTGCAGATGGGTGATTTTCGCGCAGATCTTTGCGGAAACGTGCGGCGACGCGATAACAAGGGGCTAGGAGTTCAGTTCACGAACGGAGCCACGGTGGAAGATTGGAAACGGCTGGAACTCCTAATCGCCAAATTGGAAGAGGCCCGCTCTGCCACCAGCGCGGCGGCTGGTGCGGAGTAAATTGCATTCTGAGCTGCGGACCTCAGTCGATTCATTACGCTCGCTCACCGCTAGGCTTTCGACTCCGCGCGGCCTAGCTCGCACATGCCTCGCTCGGGATCACAACCCTTAGGACGTCATTTCTCGAAATTTCGCCAGTGGCGACCGTCGCGCTCAAGTAGGTCATCGGCTTCTTTCGGCCCCCATGTTCCGGCCGGATAGTTCGGGAAACTGCGCGGTGGCAGGGCTTTCCAGACGTCGAGCACCGGGCTGACGACGCACCACCCAGCTTCGACCATATCGGCGCGCTGGAACAGCGTGGCATCGCCAATCATGCAGTCATGAAGAAGCCGCTCGTAGCCCGTGCTGGGTTGGGTTCCGAAGTAATCAGCGTATTCGAAATTCATATCGACCGGTCCTAGACGCATGACCGGCCCGGGAACCTTGGCCGCGAATTGGAGCGATATGCCCTCTTCCGGCTGGATATGCATCACGAGCTGGTTGGGCATGAGGGTGGAAACTGGAGTGTCGCGGAACAGCACGAACGGCGCCCGCCGAAACTGGATCACGATATGCGTGTTCTGTGCCGGAAGGCGTTTGCCGGTCCGTAGATAAAACGGCACGTCCGCCCAGCGCCAATTGTCGATAGCCAGTTTCATAGCCACGAATGTTTCTGTACGCGATTCGGGGGGCACATCCTCTTCTTCGCGATACCCCGGAACACGCTGGCCGTCGACAACACCAGGGCCGTATTGTCCACGGACGGTGCGGCTGAGGACTTCTTCTCCGCTCAGTGGCTGGATTGCATGAAGAATTTTGGCCTGCTCATCGCGCACCGCATCCGCCTGGAATGAGACTGGCGGCTCCATAGCGGTCAAACTGATGAGTTGCATGATGTGATTTGGAACCATGTCACGCAACGCGCCCGCGTGATCGTAGTAGCTACCGCGCTGCTCGACACCGACGGTTTCGGCGACCGAGATCTGCACATGATCAATGTAACGGCGGTTCCAGATCGGCTCGAAAATCCCGTTGGCAAAACGGAAAGCCAGGATGTTCTGGACGGTCTCTTTTCCAAGGTAGTGATCGATACGGTAAATCTGTTTCTCGGTAGCGACCTTCAGCAACTGCTGGTTGAGCGCCTTGGCGGAATCAAGGTCGTGCCCAAACGGTTTTTCAATGATGACGCGCCGCCAGTGCTGGCCTTCTTCCTGCATTAGTCCGGCTTGTGCGAGTTGCTCCACGACAGGACCGAAGAATCGCGGCGCAGTGGCGAGGTAGAAAAGATAGTTGCCATGAGTGGAGTGGTCTTTGTCTACCTTGGCGAGCGTATCTCGCAAGGATGAATACACATTCTTGTCATCGAACTCGGCGGTAACGTAATAAACACGGCGGAGGAACCACTCGATGAAGTCCTGGTCGGCGTCGTTGCCGGCGTAGTGCCTGATATCTTCGGTTGCCCACTTGCGGAAGTCCTCGTTAGACATGGAACCGTGGGAAACCCCAACTACCGCAAATTCCCGTGAAAGCAATTGCTGCTTGCCAAGATTGTAGAGGGCGGGGATGAGTTTGCGTCGCGTCAAATCGCCGGCGGCACCAAAGATCACCATCACGCACGGATCCCCCGGCCGTCCCACTCGCTGTTGCTGCGTCATTGGAATTGCTGCAGTATCTAGCATCGTAAGACCCTCGTTTTCCTGGTTCCCGACTATGCGGTTTTCTTGCTGGCGCCTGCTTCCACGTGCCCGCCAAATTTCTGGCGCATGGCGGAAAGAATTTTCTCTGCAAATGTGTGCTCTTGCCGCGAGCGAAAGCGCACGAATAGCGCTGCGGAGAGAACGTCGACCGGCACGGCTTCCGCAATCGCAGCTTCGATGGTCCAGCGCCCCTCACCGGAATCCTGCACGAAGCCGGTGTATTCGGAGAGGGTGGGATTCTCGGCCAGAGCCATAGCGGTTAAATCAAGCAGCCAGGAACTGATGACGCTGCCGCGCCGCCACACTTCTGCGATGTCGGCGAGATTGAGGTCGTAGCGTTGTTCCTCCGGCAATTTCTTGCTGGTTGCATTCCGGAAGATGTCGAAGCCCTCGGCATAAGCCTGCATAACTCCGTATTCAATGCCGTTGTGGACCATTTTGACAAAGTGGCCTGAGCCCGACGGTCCGCAATAGATGTAACCTTCTTCGGCGGTGCCGGGTAGTTTATCGCGTCCGGGCGTGCGGGGAATTGTTCCGCGGCCTGGGGCGAGAGTTTTGAATATAGAATCGAGGTACTGAACGGCATCTTTAGGACCGCCGATCATCATGCAGTAGCCGCGTTCCAGGCCCCAAACTCCCCCACTGGTACCGACATCCACGTAATGAATTCCTTTTGCTTTCAATTCTTGTGAGCGGCGAATATCGTCTTTGAAATAAGAATTGCCGCCATCGATGAGGATGTCTCCGGCTTCGAATTTTTGTGCGAGCGCCTGCACTGTTTGCTCAGTAGGAGCGCCGGCTGGAACCATCAACCATGCCACGCGCGGTTTGGCCAGCTTGCTGGCGAAATCATCGAGTGAGGCGGAGGCGACCGCCCCTTCCGCCGCTATCCGTTGCACATTCTCGGCACTGAGATCGGTTACGACAACCTGGTGTCCACCTCGCATGAGCCGACGGGTCATGTTTGCACCCATCCGTCCCATGCCGACCATTCCCAGCTTCATAGTTGCTCGCTTTCTGTGATTCTAAACGTCATTTGAGCGAAGCTCTTCGATTCGCTTTGCGAGTCGAAAGGAAGTCAAACTTCATTCTTCAAATCGGTGTTCAAAAACCTGTAGGGATCCTTCGGCAGCGTAACTGCCTCGCTCAGTGAAGCAGTTCCTGCGCTCAGGAGCCTTTAAGGCCATTCGACTGCTAACTTCAACGCTTGTTGCAATTTTGATAAACCAGACTTCAAGTCTTTTCCGAGATGGACACGCAAGGCGCGACGTCCGCGTTCTGCCAGTACCTGAAAGTCGCCTCGCGCCTGGGCTGCCTTCACCACCCCGAATGTGTATTTCTGCTCGGGCACGGGTAAATCGGCAGCATCGTCACAAGTGATCTGCAAGAACACTCCAGAATTCGGCCCGCCTTTGTAAGCCTGTCCGGTGGAATGCAGAAAACGTGGTCCAAACCCCAGGCAAGTGGCAACACGTTTTTTGTCTCGAATGCCATGGCGTATCACTTGCAATTGCTTTTCGTGGTCCTCATTCATCTCGATGTACGCCAGCAGCGCGAAGTAATCGCCGCTAGTGATGCGGTTCAGGTGAGCGCGGAGATATCCGGCAAGTGACTTCTCGGATGTCTTGCTGAGAGCTTCGGCGTTCTTCATATTCGCGAAGAGCCGCACACCATCTTCTTCAAAAAAAGGCTTCTCGGCAGGAAGGGAACCGGTCTTCTCATACTCCGAGGTCAGCGCGCGGGTGGCCACTTTGCTGGCTTCCACATCCGGCTGGTTGAAGGCGTTGATGCCGATGATCGATCCCGCAACCGCGGTTGCGATCTCCCAACGGAAGAATTCCTGCCCAAGTTCATAGATGTTGTTCAAGGAGATGCGAACGACCGGCTGACCAGCTTGTTCCAGGGCGGCAACTCGGCTGTCCTGTGCCGCGTCTGGCGCGGATTCCAGCCGCAAATACGCGAAAAGACGATCTCCGCCATAGACTTCCGGCGGACCGGATTCTTCTCGATCGACTGGAATGATGCCCTTGCCCTGCTTACCTGTCGATTCAGCCAGCAACTGCTCAAGCCATGCGCCAAGGTCTGCGATCGCCGGCGAAGTAATGATGGTCACCTTGTCGCGGCCATTCACCGCGGCTGTGCCCAGAATCAGTCCGAGCAAAACCCCGGGATTTTGCTCGGCGATTACGGTTGTGCACACGTCCGCCATTCCGCTGGCATAGGTCAAAAACTTGCTGAGATCAAGGCCCATCAATGCAGCCGGAACTACGCCAAAGTTCGAGAGCGCCGAATAGCGGCCTCCGATGCTCGGAACGCCATGGAATATGTGCCGGAAACCATCTTGTTTCGCGACTTGCTCCAGCTTGGAGCCGGGATCGGTAATTGCGATAAACCGTTTTCCAGCCTGGTCGGCGCCGACGGCTCGCTTTGCTCGTTCGAAGAAATACTGTTTGAAGATGTTAGGTTCGAGCGTAGTTCCCGATTTGCTGGAAACGATGAACAGCGTTTTGGCTAAGTCCACGCTGTGTTCGAAGGTCTTGACTTGCGCGGGATCGGTAGAGTCAAGCACGTGCAACTTGGGAAAACCTGAAACCTTGCCGAAGGTTTTTTCCAGGACTTCCGGGCACAGGCTAGAGCCCCCCATTCCTAGCAGAAGGATGTCAGAAAACTGTTTAGCTTCGGTCGCGAGTCGCTGCAGTTCAGCAAGCTCATCGACCTCTTGTTGAACGATATCGAGCCACCCTAGCCAGTTCGCCTCATCCTCGCCCGTCCAAAGCGACGCATCGCGCTGCCAGAGCCGACGAACCTTTTTCCCCGAAGTCCAATCGCTCAGATTCGCTTTAACGGCAGCATCGAGCGATGCCGGAAGCTTGTAGCTCGGCAATGACACTGCGGCCTGGGGAATCTTGGAGCTGAGCTGGCTCATGTCTCACTTCGATTTCGAGGTGACTTCGACGGCTTTTAAAAGCTTGCGGAAAGCGTCCGCAAAAAGGCGGACTCCATCTTCCGTGAGCTTCTCGGTGACTTCCTTGATGGAGATTCCAACTTCCTCGAGTTTCCGCATGGTCCGGTTCGCGCCTTCGAGGTCTTCCGTCAAGCTCTGCCGCGGATGCCCGTGATCGCGGTAAGCATCCAGAGTGGCGGGAGGCACCGTGTTTACGGTGTCCGGCCCGACCAGTTCCTCGACATACATAATGTCGCTATACTTCGGATTTTTCGTGCTGGTACTCGCCCAGAGAACGCGCTGCGTTTGCGCACCCTTGGCGGCGAGTTTTTTCCAGCGATCACTGCCGAAGATTTTTTGATACTTCTGGTAGGTCTGCTTACCGTTCGCAATGGCCGCTTTTCCCATCAGGCCCTGCAGTTCGGCCTTTTCTTTCTCGTTTTTGGCAGTCTTCAAACGCTGTTCGATCAGCGAGTCGACCGAACTGTCAATGCGGCTAATGAAGAAGCTAGCCACACTGGCAACTTTGCTGAGATCGCCTCCCCTGCTGGCCAACTGCTCCATGCCTGCGATGTAGGCTTCGGCAACCTCTTCGTAAACTTTCTGCGCGAATAGCAGGGTGACGTTGATGTTGATGCCTTCGCTGATTAACTGCCGAAAGGCGGGGATGCCTTCCGGCGTTCCCGGAACCTTGATCATGATGTTCTCGCGGCCGACCGCCTTCCACAGGCGCCGCGCTTCGTTCAAGGTTCTGTCCGTATCTCGGGCGAGCAAAGGCGAAACTTCAAGGCTGACATAGCCGTCACGCTTGCTGGTGCTCTGATATACAGGACGCAGTACGTCGGCGGCATCCTGGATATCGCGAATGGCGAGCACTTCGTAGCGTCCGTTGGCGTCGAGGTCGGTTCGCGCATCCAGTTCCTTCAGGGAATTCTGGTAATACTTGCTGTCGACGATCGCTTTCTCGAAAATCGATGGATTCGAAGTCATCCCGCGCAAACCGTCTTCGTCGATCAGGCGCTTGAGTTCTCCGGTTTCAATCAGATCGCGCCGGATGTAGTCCAGCCAAATCGATTGGCCGAATTTCAACAAATCTTTTACCGGGTTTGTAGCTTTCGAAGTTTCCAGGATTCCAGTTGGCTGCATAAATCAACCTCGCTTTGAATTTCTTTTTTACTTGGACTGCGCGATCGTCTTGCGCGCTGCCTCAACAACGTTTTCGGGCGTAAAGCCGAACTTCTTAAGAAGATCTTTGATCGGAGCCGAGGCCCCAAATCGCCGCATACCGATGATTTCGCCGCTCGGCCCCACATACCGGTCCCAGCCAAGCGTAGATGCGGCTTCTACGGAGACTCGCGCCTTTACGGCTCTCGGAAGCACCTCTTCTTTATAGGAATCGCTTTGACTCTCATAAAGAGACCAGCATGGCATGCTAACGACCCGTGCTTTTACTCCTTGGGAAACCAATTGCTCGTAGGCTGCGACGCAAATGGCGATCTCGCTGCCCGTGCCGATCAAAATCACTTCTGGCCTGCCGCCCGGGGCGTCGGCTAGAACGTAGCCGCCTTTTGCTACGCCGGAAGCTGGGGCGTACTTTGATCGATCGAGGGTAGGCAAAGCCTGGCGGGTCAAGACTAAAGTCGCGGGCTTACGCTGCTGCTGCATGATCACTTTCCAGGATTCGAGAACTTCATTGGCGTCGGCGGGACGAAACACCATCATTTCCGGCATGGCCCGTAGCTGTGCGAGTTGCTCAATTGGCTGATGCGTGGGACCGTCTTCGCCCAAGCCGATGGAATCGTGCGTATAAATGAAGATAGACGGGATCTCCATCAACGCGGCCAGGCGGACTGCCGGTTTCATGTAGTCATTGAAATTGAAGAATGTGCCGCTGTATGAGCGAATCTTTGAGAGCGCAAGGCCGTTTACCGCAGCGCCCATGCAGTGCTCGCGCACGCCGAAATGGAGGTTGCGTCCGGCGTAACTTCCCGCCTGGAAATCACCGGCGCCGTCGAACTTCATCCTGGTTCGGTCGGAGGAAGCTAAATCCGCAGAGCCCCCCATCAGCCAAAGGACGTTTTCCGCGAGTGCGTTCAGAACTTTTCCTGAGCTTTCCCGGGTTGCGACACCCTTCGCGTCGGCAGGGAAGGTCGGCAAGTTCTTGTCCCAACCGTCGGGAAGTTGTCGATGCTGCATGCGGTTAATTTCATCCGCAAAGTCGGGGAACTTCTGCGAATACTCCTCAAAAGTCTTCGTCCATTGCTCGCGCAATTGGCGGCCGCGACGGCCAATGCCTTGCTGGAAGTGCTCCAGCACGCCTTCGGGCACGAGGAATTTCGCATCTTCCGGCCAGCCATAAGCTTTCTTCGCACCGCGAGCTTCTTCCTCACCCAATGGCTCGCCATGAGCTTCGTTGGTGTCCTGCTTGTGCGGCGCGCCGTATCCGATGTGCGTGTCTGCAACGATGAGAGTGGGACGGTCTTTTGTTTGGACGAAATCGTTGTAAGCCTTCGCCAGCGCCTGCAAATCATTGGCATCGGTAACGTAGGTGACGTTCCAGCCGTAGGCGCGGAATCTTTCGCCCACATCCTCGGTGAAGGAGACGTCGGCTGGGCCATCGAGGGTGATGTGGTTGTTGTCGTAAATCCAGCAGAGATTCGAGAGCTTAAGATGACCCGCCAGCGATGCCGCCTCGCTGCCGATACCTTCCATCAGGTCGCCGTCGCTGCAGAAGACGTAGACGTTGTAATTGAAAATTTCAAATCCCGGACGATTGAAGCGCGCGCCGAGCCATCTGCTGGCAATTGCCATCCCGATGCTGGTGCCAACGCCCTGTCCGAGCGGCCCAGTCGTGGTTTCGACGCCGGCTGTAATCCTGTACTCGGGATGCCCGGGAGTTCTGCTGTCGAGCTGGCGGAAATTCTTGATGTCATCCAGTGTCACCGCATATTCACTTACGGATTCGTATTCCGGATTGGTGCCGCGAACTCCCGCGAGATACAACATCGCGTACAGCAGCATGGATGCGTGGCCGTTAGAGAGAACGAAGCGGTCGCGGTTGGGCCAAACGGGATCTGCGGGATCGTAGCGCAGGAACTGTTGCCACAAACAATAAGCAACCGGCGCCAGGGCCATGGGGGCGCCAGGGTGTCCGGAGTTGGCTTTTTGCACTGCGTCGATGGCCAGAGTGCGTATGGTGTTGATGCTGAGAGTTTCCAGTTGCTTGCTGGTTAACGTCTGCTCACTCACCGCCATATCGAACCTCTCCTGGACGCGCAGCACTGCTGGATCTATCTAGTCACATCTGCCCAATTGACCTAGCCAGTTTATCAAGTTCCCTAGTAAGCGGCGCTGAACAGGCAAGACTCAGTACTGGCGCCGATATTGTTGGGATGCCGCCCAGCTTGCGAAGGGTTCATCTCAATTTTCCTGATCATCTCCTGCGGTACAATCATTGCTTAATCTGCTGCTAGTTTTTTGCAGAACTGCTGCGTGTCCGGGCGTTTACGCGAATGGCCTTCCCATGCCTCTAAAGGACTCGGAAGCGATTATCCTGCGGACGTATCCTTTGCGCGAGGCGGACCTGCTGGTCACGTTGTTCACGCGGGCGGAAGGGAAGGTCCACGGAGTTGCCCGAGCGGCCAAGAAGTCGAAGCGTCGGTTCGGCGGTGCTCTGGAACCGCTAACCTACGTGCGGGCGTACTACGAGGATCGCGAGCGGCGGGAACTATGGCGCCTGGATTCCTGTGAGGTACTGGAATCGCCGCTGGTTTCCGAAGTGACCTACGCCAGGGCGGTGGGCTTGGCTCATGTGGCAGAGTTGCTCGATGAATTGTTGCCGGAACGCGAGCCGAACGATGCTGTGTTCCGGTTGACGCTGTCAGTTCTAGCTGCGCTGCGCGGTTCGGATATCTGGCTGCCGGTTACGTATTTTGAGCTGTGGATGACGCGGCTGATGGGCTATTTACCGGAACTGACGGAGTGCATTAGTTGCGGGGCGGCTCTCAATGGCAGCCGGGCATTTTTTCACGTTCTTTGCGACGGGCTGATGTGCGTGGACGATAAGCGGCTGGCGTCTTCGGAGATTTCAGCGGAATCGCGACGATTGGCGGAGAGAATTTTTCGTTTGCCAGTCGAAAGTTTTGGCTCGGCGCCGTGGCCGAAGCAGCAGGCTGCTGATTTGCGTAAGTTTCTGTTGCAAACACTGCAGCGGCACATTGAAAAGAAATTGGTGACGGCCGGAATGCTGGAAAAGATCAATGCTTGAATTGTGACTTCGCAAAAACCAAATCCGCCGACATTTCAGGAGCTCATTCTTCGCTTGCAAACATTTTGGGCGGAGCGAGGATGCGTGCTGCAACAGCCCTACGATGTGGAAGTGGGCGCCGGCACGATGGCGCCGGAGACTTTCCTGCGCGTGCTGGGGCCGCAGCCGTATAAAGTCGCATACGTACAACCATCCCGCCGTCCTGCCGACGGGCGGTATGGCGAGAACCCCAATCGGTTGTTCAAGCACACGCAACTGCAGGTGATTCTCAAACCTCCGCCGGACAACGTGCAGGAACTTTATCTCGATTCGCTGCGCGCCATCGGAATCGATCTGCGTCAGCATGATATTAAGTTCGAAGAAGACAACTGGGAAGCGCCCACGCTAAGCGCGTGGGGCGTGGGCTGGCAAGTCATGCTGGATGGCCTGGAAATCACCCAGTTCACCTACTTCCAGCAGTGCGGCGGGATTGATCTCAACCCGATTTCGGCCGAACTGACCTATGGATTGGAGCGGATTACCGCTTTTCTGCAGGATAAAGACTCGATTTACGACATCGTCTGGGCGCGCGATCCCCAAAGCAGCCAGGTCACCACTTACGGTGATGTTCGCCTCGCGGATGAAGTTCAGTTTTCGATTTATAACTTCGAAGTCGCAGATGTCGAGAAGACCTGGAAGCATTTCGAACTGTATGAAGGCGAATGCAAAGCGCTATTGGAGAAGTTCGCTGCGCTGGAGAGAGACAAGGAATCCGGCGATGGCGTCGCCCGCGACATCAAGCGATTCCCAGTGCTGGCAGCTTACGATCTTTGCCTCAAATGCTCCCACCTTTTTAATATCCTCGATGCCCGGGGAGCCATATCGGTGACCGAACGAGTCGGCGTGATTGCTCGGGTTCGAAACTTGGCGGTCGGAATCGCGAAAGCCTACGTGGCTCAGCAGGGGTCACAAGAGGGAAAGGCCGAGCTCTCCGAAGAGAAGCGAAAAAAGAAGTTGCAGATGGCGCCGACAGCGTCGTAGCCGGCTCTGGCCCAGAATGAACCTCAGAAATCTTTTGTGACCTTGCTCACAAGCACTCGCCGGCGATTTCTGCGAAAATGAAAGGTTCCCCAATGCCTGACTTCCTCCTGGAAATCGGTTGCGAAGAAATCCCTGCGCGCATGATTGACGCGGCGGCCCAGGATCTGCGTGAACGAGTTTCCAAGCTGCTGGAACGCGAACGACTGAGTCCCAAAGGCAACATCGGACAATTGGATTCTCCGCGGCGATTGGCCGTTCTTGCTTCGGGAGTTCCGTCGGTCCAACCGGATGTTTCCGAACAACTGAACGGTCCCTCGGTTGCCAGTGCCTACAAGGACGGCCAGCCGAGTCCTGCCGCTCACGCGTTTGCCAAGAAAGCCGGAGTCGACGTCTCGCAACTGGAAAAGGTTACGACTCCCAAAGGCGAGTACGTGTCAGCAAAAGTGACGAAGAAAGGACGCTCGGCCGCGGAGGTGCTGGCAGAACTGCTTCCCAAAGAAATCAACTCCATTTACTGGCCCAAGAACATGTACTGGCGGCAGCCCGGGGAGCTTTTTGTGCGCCCCGTGCGCTGGCTGGTCGCCATGCTCGACAGTGAAGTAATCCCTCTCGAATTCGACGGAACTCATGCTGGGACAGAGTCGCGTGGTCATCGCATTCTGGCCGACCGACCGGTGCCGATTCCGTCGGCAGGGCAGAGTTATATCAGCGCCTTGCAGAATGCCAAAGTTCTCGGCAGGGCAGCCCGAGAGCAGCAAATCCGCAAAGCGCTCGATGCCGCGACTCGCACGATTGCGGGTGCCCGCTGGCGTGAAGACAAGAGTCTTCTTGATACGGTGATCAATCTCACGGAATGGCCGTCAGTGATTCTCGGCAGCTTCCAGCACGAATTCCTCGAATTGCCGGAAGAAGTCCTGGTGACCGTCATGCGCGATCACCAGAAATATTTCGCTATCGAGGATGCCACGGGCAAACTTCTGCCGCACTTCCTTGCCGTGCTAAATACCGACGTTGATGTAGACGGAATCATTCGCCACGGTCATGAACGCGTGCTGCGGGCTCGCTTCAACGATGCCCGGTTTTTCTGGCAAACGGATCAGAAGCATCCGCTTCGCGAACGGGCCACTTGGCTGAAGAACGTCACGTTCCAAAAAGACCTGGGAAGCTACTACAAAAAAACCTTACGTGTGCAGAGGCTCTGCAGTTGGTTGTGCGAGATGGTTCGGCAAAGCGGGATGGCGATTCGGCCTGGTATTGTCCACAAGGCCGCTTACCTGGCTAAAGCTGATTTGACAACCGAATTGGTCAAGGAATTCACCGAACTACAGGGCATTATTGGTGGTCTTTACGCCTGCGCTCAAGAACTCGATTCCGACCTGCCAGATACCACACGCAAGCTGATCGGCCAAGCTATCTACGACCAGTACAAGCCCGAGTCCATGGAGGATTCGGTGCCGCGCACGATCGAAGGCGCCGTCCTCTCGCTTGCTGACAAAGCCGACACGATTGCCGGCATGTTTGCTCTCGGGCAGCAGCCCACCGGGTCCAAAGATCCCTTCGCCTTGCGCCGGCAGGCGAATGGAGTGGTGAAGATTATTGCCGAGCACAAGCTGCCAATCCTGCTTTCGCAAGTTGCGCGAGATGCCCGGGAAGCGTATCGCGGCTCTCCCGCAGAGCGGAAGTTCAAGCCGGATGTTGAGTACATTGAAAATGTGCGGGCGTTCTTTCGTGAGCGGTTGGAGTTTTACCTGCGCGATTCGCTCGGCTTCAAATACGACGTGGTGAATGCTGCGCTCGCGGCGGATTGTGACGACGTGGTAGATGCGCTGGCGCGTGTCAAAGCGGTTACGCAGGTGCGGCATTCGGCTGATTTTGAATCGATCTCGATCGCATTCAAACGGATTAAAAACATTCTTCGACAGGCGGCGGAAACCGGAAAGCAGATTGGCTCGGCGATTGATCCCAACTTGCTTCAAGACGGGGCAGAAAAGGACTTGGCAGCAGAAATCCCGGTTACGTCGGGAAAAGTACGACAATTGCGGGCGAGCCGCGAATACGATGCAGCGCTGATTGAAATTTCGAAGCTCCGGCCGGTCGTGGACCGATTCTTTGACAAAGTGATGGTCATGGTTGATGACCCTCGCGTGCGCGAAAACCGCCTCGCGCTGCTGCAGACACTGTTGCAAGAATTTTCCACACTGGCGGATTTCTCCGAGATTGTGACGGAGAGCAAGAGTTGAGTGATTTGCTTGTTGCCATCCCTCGCGCAGCGAGGGAACTGCAGTTGGGAGCCGAATGCCGCTACAGGGGATGACAACAAATTCAAAGGTACTGACGTGAGCGAGTCAGCAGTCATGATAATGCGCGAATCCGCGCTAGCAGGAAATTTCAAATAAAGGACCTACTTATGGCAACTACTACTCTTCCTGAAACCGAAATTGAACAACCAGCGCAGCAAGCTCCCAAATACGTTTATTTCTTTGGAGGTGGCAAGGCTGACGGCAACGGCAAAATGAAAGACGTGCTCGGCGGTAAAGGGGCCGGCCTTGCCGAAATGACGAATGCCGGCCTTCCCGTACCGCCTGGCTTTACCATACAGACCGAAGCTTGCCGCGAGTTCATGCGCCACGGCGGCCTATCTCAGGAAGTTGATCACCAGATGGAAGACGCGCTCAAACATCTGGAGGAGCTTCAGGGGCAGAAACTCGGCAAAGGTGAGAATCCGCTGCTGGTCAGCGTGCGCTCCGGCGCCAAGTTCTCGATGCCGGGCATGATGGACACGATCCTGAACCTCGGGTTAAACGAAGCAAGTGTTGAGGCGTTAGCGAAGCGCAGCAACAATCCTCGATTTGCCTACGATTCCTATCGGCGACTGATTCAGATGTTTGGGAACGTCGTTCTCGAGATTCCGAAGTCGGCGTTTGACGAAGTTTTCGACAGCAAGAAGAAGCAGAAGAAAGCCAAACTCGACACTGATCTCGATGCCAAAGCGCTGCAGGAAGTAATTACCGAATATAAAAAGGTCGTAAAAAAGCACGTCAAGCGCGACTTCCCCCAGGATGCGAAGGAGCAACTCGTTATGGCACGCGATGCCGTTTTTCGTTCCTGGAATAACGAGCGCGCCAAGCACTATCGTCGCATTAACAACATTGACGACATGCTCGGCACAGCCGTGAATGTCCAGGCCATGGTATTCGGCAACCTGGGCGAGACCAGCGGCACCGGCGTCGGCTTCACTCGCAACCCTGCGACCGGAATGAAGGAGTTCTATGGCGAATTCCTGATGAATGCGCAGGGTGAAGATGTGGTGGCCGGCATCCGAACGCCGATCCACATTTCTGAATTGCAAAAGATCATGCCGGATGTGTATCGGCAGCTGCACGAAATCACGACTCGTTTGGAAAAGCATTACCGCGACATGCAGGACTTCGAGTTCACCATTCAAGAGGGCAAGCTCTACATGCTGCAAACTCGCAACGGTAAGCGTACCGGCCGGGCAGCGGTGCGAGTCGCCATCCAGATGGTGGAAGAGGGCCTCATCACGAAGGACGAAGCCATCTTCCGCGTGGAGCCCAATCAGTTGTATGACTTCCTGGTTCCGCGGTTGAACGAAAAGGAAATCAAGGCCGAGAACATTCTGACGGACAAAGGTCTGCCAGCGTCGCCCGGCGCTGCGGTTGGCCAAATCGTGTTTACGGCCGAAGATGCGGTTGAAAAGGCTGGTCATGGACAGAAGAAGAATCCGGTTATTCTGGTGCGCGCCGAAACCACTCCGGAAGACATTCAGGGTATGGAAGTGGCCGCTGGCATTCTGACCTCGCGCGGAGGCATGACCAGTCACGCGGCCGTGGTCACTCGCGGCATGGGCAAGTGCTGCGTGGCGGGCGCAGGCGAGATTGTTGTGGATGAGAAAAAGCGCGAGATGCGAGTCAAGGGGAAGGTCTTCAAGGAAGGCGACTGGATTTCGCTCGATGGCACAACGGGCCGCGTGATTGAAGGCAAGCTGAGCACAATTCCTCCGAATGCCGACGATCCCGAACTGCAGAAGTTCATGCAGTGGGCGGAGCCGCATCGCACGATGAGGGTCCGCGCCAATGCTGATATTCCACGCGATGCAATCCAGGCGCGAGCCTTTGGCGCCGAAGGCATCGGCCTGTGCCGCACGGAGCACATGTTCTTCGGAGCGGAAAAGATTCCGCACATGCGGGCAATGATTCTCGCCGATAACGAAAAAGACCGTCGCGCCGCTTTGAAAAAGCTTCTTCCGATGCAGCGCGCCGACTTCGTGGGGGTGTTCGAGGCGATGAATGGGCTGCCGGTTACGATCCGCACGCTCGATCCGCCGCTGCATGAGTTCCTGCCGCGTCGCGAAGAACTGACTGTGGATCTCGCGCTGCTGCCTACCTCGGACGCCAAGCACAAGAAAGAACTGGTGACGAAATACAAAGACTATGGCGTGAAGTCTACTGGCGATCTGAAAAAAGTTCTGACCACCCTGTTGGCGCGAGTTGAACAACTTCACGAGTTCAACCCCATGCTCGGACTTCGCGGATGCCGTCTCGGAATTACCTATCCCGAGATCACGGAGATGCAGGTTCGAGCTATTTTCGAGGCGGCTTGCGATTGTACGAAGAAGGGAATTAAGGTGCTGCCGGAAGTAATGATTCCTCTGATTGCAACACTGAAAGAGATGCAGAACCAGGCCGCGATCGTGCGGCGCGTCGCCGAAGAGGTTTTCAAAGAGAAGGGAACAAAGATCGATTATCTGGTCGGCACCATGATCGAGTTGCCACGCGCGGCGCTGGTTGCGGATGAGGTCGCAAAAGAAGCCGAGTTCTTCTCGTTCGGCACAAATGACCTAACCCAGACCACGTTTGGCTTCTCGCGCGACGATGTGAACAAGATCCTGACAACGTATTTGCAGGACGGAATTCTGAAGCAGGATCCGTTCGCGGTTCTGGATCAGGAGGGCGTCGGGCAACTCGTGAAGCTCGCAACTGAGCGTGGCCGAAAGACCCGATCGAACCTCAAAGTCGGCATCTGCGGCGAGCACGGCGGCGAGCCGTCGTCGGTTGAGTTCTGTTATCGCACCGGACTCAACTACGTTTCTTGCTCACCGTTCCGAGTGCTGACGGCGCGTCTGGCGGCGGCACAAGCTGGCGCTAGCGATAAACTGAAAATCGAAGGCGGACGGACGAAATAAAAACCGCAGAGGACGCTAAGGACGCAGCGGATTTCTTGACCGAGAAGGCACTACAACCATCCGCGTCCTCGCGTTGTTAGCCTTCAATAAGGCTGATTAAGCACCATGACTTGCCCAATTTAGGTCAGGTTCGCTTTAATACGCGTCGGCTTGCGGATCAACTTCAACGTCGTCCATCTGCGAGATGGTATAGGTTAGTGAATAACTACAGGCCCGCTGTGTCCTCGTTGTCTTCCGCGGCTTTGGTTTGATTACTGCACTTTTTGCAGCCGGGCAATCAGCTTCTGTGCGAGGTTCTCTTCGGATTCCGATTGCAATAACCGCGAAGAAGCCCCCGACGCTTTTTCCGCCTTCATGGTGAATTCCACGAGTTTGCGGACATTCGCCAGAACGCGATCCTCGCCCTCCAAAGTGAGTTGCACGTTTTCCTGCAAGAACGGAGCATCAAAGCCGAAATCGATTTGGACGTGGCCGTCTTGCTGAAATGCGCCTTCGTCAAATTCTTCGCCGTGCGCCACAAATTTCACGCGAGACGGCCGCAATTCCCACTCGCGCTTCTGTTCATCCAACAACCATAAATCCCACGCTGCCTCGAACACATAGGCGTAATCTTCATGCAGCAAATCCGAAGCAATCACGATGGCCTGTTCGGGCGTGACCCCGGGATTGAAGCGGCGTTCCAGGATGGTCGCCTCGTTCCAGGAAACCGGATGCAGACCTACCGAGAGAACCCCCGGCTGCTGCTCAGAAAAAGGGAACTGGCGCATCACGGATAACACTCGCGGCAGCATCTCTTCCGGATCAAAGTTGGGGTACCAAAGACTCAAGTAAAGTGGATCGGCCACGTTCGCTCCATGATTCAAATGTAGATTGTAAAACCTCTTCCGCGAGGTCAGGCCTGCGAAGTGGTTAAGATGCGAGCCGATGTCTGCGCGGTTCTCGGATTCGCGCAAGCAGCTTTGACACCTGAGAAGATGCGCTGCTACGATCAATTTGGCCGTAAGCGCTTCTCGTCCCCGTCGTCTAGCCCGGCCTAGGACATCGCCCTTTCACGGCGGTAACACGGGTTCAAATCCCGTCGGGGACGCCACTTTCCAGCGGTACCCCCAATTTGGTCACGATAGAGTCACGATAGAACTGGCAATCCCCCCCAAAAAACGCAGCGAGCTGGGGCGATTCACCTCATGACTCGCCCAGCTCTAACCACGTCACGTGCCAGGAGGCAACATGGCTCAACCAAGTTACGCTTGTGTTCTCCCGCCCACCAATTTAGTTGTTGGCTCTTATGCCGTGTCGCAACCGCGCATTAGAACCGGATGACTGTGCGGGAAGAATTTGCAACGGCAGTGCCCACTGGCAATGACAATCATCCTTGCGGCGCGCAAGTGGCATTGGCTGGAGAAACATTCCTCACAGGATAGCAGCCCCTTGGGGCCGTTGTTGCACGCTTAGTCCCACGGACTACCGAACGCCGCCAGCGCCCCAGCTCCAAAAGGCACCGCTGCCTTTTGATAGGACTTTAGACTTACAGTATCAATCGCGTTGCACAACTCTAAATTGTCTTCTAACATCCGCACCGTCTGGGCGGCCAGGGCCTCGAAGCAGTGCGAGGTTGCCAGACGTGGTATGCCGAGCACCGCCGTAGGGGTTCCTGGCTGCACAAAACGCCCGCCGTTGCCGAGGCAGGTATGGGCGGGCGTTTTGTATTTCACTTTATCCTGCGAAGCTGCGTGGGCACTTCTGCCATTATTCTTGGACTTTCCCGCTCCCGACGTGCCACGCGGCTAACATAGCTCGGGGGTGACTTTCAGCTTTGTTGCGACTCGCGCATAAAGGCCCAAGTGTTGTTGATGAAGATGAAGTAAACGTTCATCGTTCTCCGACAGGATCGCCTGCCTCATCACAGATTACGGCTCCAACATGAGTTTGTCCGCCACGTCTTGACGATGGACTCAACCTTTCCGGGGAACCACCTCATGTGCGCTGCAGTTCACTGACTCGGAGTGGATCACGGTCGCAACTAACCTAGGTACGGCAAAGCAGATGAGAAACTACTTACGGTAAAAATAATAGATAGTCGAAACAAATATGGCCCCAACCACAACCGCAATGATGAACATGAGGCCGAGCCATTGCCCGGTACTGACTGACATAGCCTCCTTTCGTCGGCGCTTTACAGCGAATGAGGCGTTCCGTTCTCGTTTGCGAGTGGTAAGAGTCTGCAGGAATGAGGAGTAAGTCATACAGAGCATTGCCAAGATCACTATTCGGTAGAGAGATGAAGCCTTACCCTTATGGACGTGCGCCGATCTCGAAGTTCAAGCTCGCAAGAGCAAGCCTGTACTGGTATTGAGCGTTTACAAAGGTGATGGCCGCGTCGGCCTGTTGCAACTGTGCCTGGCTCAACTCCACAATCGATCCAAGTCCCAGTTGGTAACGGCTCTGCGCCAGATTCAAGCTCAAGTCCGCTTCCTTCGACAGTTCTTGCGCCACACCCACGCGCTGAAATGCAGTATTTGCCGTCAGCCAGGCAGTTCGAACATCGCGCACAACTACGTCGCGTAAATCACGTGTATTTTCAGCCGCAGCTCTTGCCCTGAACTTGGCTTCCGAAGCCTGCGCCGAATACAGAAATCCGTTGAAGATCGGCACGCTCATGGTCATACCGATCGCGCCGTACCAACTCGAGACAAAGAAATTCGGAAAACACGATCCGCCCACGCAATCCGGACGTACCGGAGTTCCGCCGACCAGCCCCATCGCATTCACCGTGGGGAAGAGCAGGTCTCGCTGCGCGCGTCGAAACTTCTCCGCGGATTGCTGGTTATAGGTCAGGGCTTGCAAGTCCGGCCTCTGCTGGAGCGCCTGATTCGTAAGCACATCCACATCCGGCGGAGGAGCAGGTAAATCCTTATTAACCTCAACCAACTCATACATGGTTTGCTTCTCCGAGCCCAAGACGGCATTCAGCGCGGCCAAACTCGACTGAACGTTGTTCTCCGCATTAAGCGCCAGCAGCTTGGCCTGTGACAGATTTACCTGCGCAAAGGTCAGGTCCAACGTCGATTTCAAGTTGTTCTTGGTTAGCACGCTGACCTGGTTCTCGACCTGCTGCCGCGTAGCCACGGTCGCCTGCGCTACTTTCAGCAGCGCTTGCGCCTGCAGCGCGTTGTAGAACGCCTGATCCGTCGCGAGCACGATGTCTTCCGTTGTGGCCAACGCATTGGCATCTTGTGCCTTTTCCTGCAGCTTCGCCGACGAGACCAAGTTCACCGTGCGCCCAAAATCCGTCACCAATTGTGTGAGAGTCACGCCTCCTCCGGCGTGAGTCAGCAGACGCGGGGCATTCAGCGGACCGGCGCCAATGCGGCTTCCTTCGTTGGCGTCGGCCGCCGTGACTACGCCATTGAAGGTGGGCAACTCGGCAGACCGTACCTCGCGATAGACCTGGTGTTGAGCCAAGGCCAGCAGGCGCCCCACACTGATTCGAGGATTGTTCTTGATCGCCAATTGCTCCGCTTCCGTACGCGTCAGGCGCATCGCGCCCGCCGGTGGCTGCGGCGTATTCGCCTGTGGAGCAGCCTGCGCTGCTTGAGACCCGCTTTGATTTGGGAACGAAGCTACCAGATGCGCTTGCAACGGAAGCAAGCCCGCACCTGACGCTGTCCGCGCGATCTGGGGTTCTGGCGCCTTCGGCAGATCTCCGGGACGCGACGGGCCAGACGCCTGCGCTTGCGCCAACCCGATCAGCGAACCGGCAAGAACTGTGCCAAAAATCAGATGACTTTTCTTGATCATTAGAGGCAGCCCTTTCTCTTTCACCGCGCTGGATTTGTGACCGCGTCCTCCGGGCCGGAGCTCCCGCGCTTCCCGTATACCAGCACATAGGCCGCCGGAACGATGAAGATCGTCAACACTACCGAGAAGGTCAGGCCGCCAATAATGGCGCGCGCCAGCGGCGCGTATTGCTCGCTTCCCGCGCCCATCTTCAGAGCCATGGGAACCATGCCGATAATCGTAGCCAGCGAGGTCATCAGAATCGGCCGCAGACGCACTCGGCACGAGGTAATCACTGCCTCCTCGACTCCTTTGCCCTGTTCCTCAAGTCGATGCGCAAACTCTACGATCAGAATGCTGTTCGAGGCCGCGATCCCGACCAGCATCAGCACTCCCATGAGCGACATCACATTCAAGGTTGTTCCCGTGAGGGGTAACACGATCAGCACTCCGATGAATCCCATCGGAATTGCCAGCATGATCAGCAACGGATCCTTGAAAGATTTGAACTGCGCCACCAGAATCAGGTAAAGAAGAACTACCGAAAGCGACAATCCGATTGCGAAGCTGCGAAACGATGCCTGCATCCCTTCCACCATGCCTCGCAGGTTCACTCGCACGTTCTCCGGGAGCTTCAGGTCGGCGATGGCATTGCGCACTGAGTCCGCCGCCTTCCCCAGGTCCTCGCCTGCCGGCGTGATGTAAACATCCGTGACTCGCTGAATCTGATAATGGTCCACTTCGGTCGGCGTCTGCACGTTTTCCAGCTTCACCACTGAATCCAGCGTGGTGGGCTCTTTCATGTGGGGAGCGCGGAGCGGAATGTTCGTCAGGTCCGCGAAATTATGGATCGCGGAACGCCCCTTCTCGTAGTACTGGACGCTCAAGAAATAGTCGTTGCCCGTCTTGTAGTCCACCCAGTAATTGGGCGCAATCATGGTGTTCGAATTAAGAGCGGTGATGACGTTGTCAACAATTTCTTTTTGCGTCAGGCCCAGTTCCGCCGCATGCACCCGGTCAATGTTCAGACGTAATCCCGGATAATTGATGTCCTGCGGAATATAGACCTCGCCGACTCCAGGCAATTGCCGTACCCGCCGGGCCAAGTCCTGGGCAATTCCATAACTCCGATGCAGGTCGGGACCGCTGACCTGCACATCAATCGGCGCCGGCATTCCCATGTTCAGGATGGCATCCACCATCGACCCGCTCGAGAAGAACGTCCGAACTTCCGGATATCGTTGCGCGATCTCCTTCTGTACCCGGCCCATGTATTCGAAGCTGCTCAGGCTATGAGATTCCTTCAGCGCAACTTGGATGGTCGCCGTGTAGGGGCCCGCATTTGTCGTATACAGCGATGAGAAGTCCGGGACCACTCCGATGTTGGAAACCACCATCTTGAAATCTTTGGGAGCAACCACCTGACGGATCAGGTCTTCCACCTTCGCCACATATTGCTCGGTCACTTCAATCCGCGTTCCCGTCGGGACTTTGAAGTTGATGGTGAACTGTCCCGCATCCGTCTGCGGAAAGAAGGCCAGTCCAAGAAACGGATAAATCGCGAGACTCAGCACAAAGGCCGCGCTCAATGCGGCAACCGTCAAGCCGGGACGCAAGAGCGCGCGCTTCACCCAGTACTCGTACAAATCCAGCAACCGGTTGAACCTGCTGTTGAACCCGGCATTGAATCTGTCCCACCACGAATGCCCCGTTGCTACCGTCGGCTCAACTTCATACTCGTCGTGCTCCAGATGCGCATGCTGGGTCGCTTTCAGAAACCGCGAACAGAAAAGCGGAATGACAGTCATCGCCACGAAGTATGAGGCGAACAACGAGATCACCACCGCAAGCGCCAGCGCCGTAAACAAGAACTTGCTGACCCCGTAAAGAAACGTGACCGGGAAAAACACCACAACGGTCGTCAACGTTGCCGCCAATACAGCCAGGCTAACTTCATTTCCTCCTGTCTCCGCTGCGGCCGCGGGCGCTGCTCCCATTTCCAAATGGCGATAAATGTTCTCGAGGGAAATAACGGAGTTGTCGATGATTCTCGAAAATGCCAAAGCCAGCCCACCGAGAATCATGGTGTTGATCGTGCTTCCCGTCATGTTGAGCACGACAAACGTCGCCAATGCCGAGAGGGGAATCGATAGAAACACGGCTGTGGTCGCGCGGAAACTCCCCAGAAAAACCAAAATCATCAAGCTCGTGAGCAGCAGCCCAATCAATCCCTCGTGCAGCAGAGTCTTGATCGCTTCCTTCACGAATGCCGACTGATCGAACACCACCGACGCCACCAACTGCTTGGGGATGTCAAAAAGATGGTGGATCATGTCGCGGATGCCGTTGACCACCTCGATGGTGTTGGTGTCTCCACCTTGTTTCATGATCGGCAGATAGACCGAGCGCTGCCCATCCACCCGCACGATGTTGTACTGGATCTGGTTGGCATCTTCGGCCTGCCCAATGTCGTTCACCGAGACCCACGACGTGCCGGCTGTTTTCACGGGGATCTTGCCCAACTGGTCCATGTTGCCGACCAGGCTGTTCGAGTAGACGTAGTAATCGAACGGGCCCATCTTCACGTCACCGGCCGGAAGAATCAGGTTGAAGTTATTAACGGCATTCACCACATCCATGGGGCTCAATTGCCGCGATGCCAGCTTGTATGGATCCACATACACCATGATCTGGCGGTACTTCCCTCCAAACGGCGGCGGGATTTCCGCGCCCTTTATCACGGCGATCTGGTTCCGGATCGCGAATTGTCCAATGTCGTGCAATTGCGTCTGATCCAGATCCTGTCCCTTCAGCGTAACCAGGCACACCGGCAGGCTTGATGCGTCGAACTTGAGCACAACCGGAGGCAGCGTGCCCGGTGGAAGGCGCTTCAAATCCGCTAATGCCAGGTTCGAAAGCTCCGTCACATCGGCATCGGCGTTGGTTCCAGGCTGGAAATACACGCGGATGATGCTGACACCCAGCAGCGAGCGTGACTCCATGTGATCGATGCCGCTGGCCAAGGTAAAAAACCGTTCCAGTGGATCGGTGATATCCGTCTCGATGTCTTGCGGCGGCATGCCCGAATAGAAGGTCGCCACCACTACCTCGGGAAGATTGATTGCCGGAAATAGATCCACCGGCATTCGCGCCAAGCTCGTGACGCCAATCACGACCAGCGCAAGACAAATGACAACAATGAAGTAGGGATTGCGGATGGAAAAGCCTGACATTTACTCGTCAACTCGTTTCATGATTTTGATTCAGTCTTGCTTGGGTTCCTGGTACTGCATGATCTGGACGACTTGCGGATGGACCTTCTGGCCTGCCTTCAATCCGCTGCGATCACTGACCACAACCTGCTCCCCGGCATTCAGTCCCGAGACAACTTCAGCGTCATTCGCCGTTTGAATTCCCAACGTAATCGGGCGGTCTTCGAGTTGATCGTTGTTGTCGACGACAAAAATCGTAGTTTTGCCCCCTTCGTGATTAACCGCCTGCAGGGGCACGGCGGGAATGTCCTCGCGATGCTCAAGCGAAATCGCAGCATCTGCATAGAGCCCCGGCATCAGCACCCGTTTCGGATTCGGAACGTCCACTTCGGTGTGCATCGTGCGGGTGTCTTGTCTCAGTTCCACCGAGAATCGCGCCACCTTCCCCGGAAACGTCTGATTGAGAGACGGCACGTGTACATCCACGTGGTCGCCAACACGGATATAGTGCGCATACGACTCTGGAATCGGAATCACCAGGCGGAATAAATCGTCCTGGGACAATCTGACAATGGGCATGGCTTGCGTGCTTGAGTTCGTGCCGCTCTGCACGAGTGTGCCAAGATTCGCATATCTCTCGGTCACTACTCCCGAGAACGGCGCCACGATCTTCGAGTAGTCATAAAGCGTCCGGTCGTGAACCAGCTTTGCATTGGCCGCGGCCATTTGACTTTGTGCCGCTTCCAGTGCCGCTTTCCCGGCATCCACCTGCGACGCTGCCGCCAGGTCTTTTCCCTGCGCGTCGTCAATCTCCTGCTCCGCCACAATTCCGGGCTGTGATTTGAATACGTCATCTAATCGCGTGTACTGCAGATGAAGCGCCTGGTACTGTGCCTGATACCTGCCAAGTTCGTGTTGTACCCGCAGCACCTGCCCCGACGCTGCCTTGATGTCGGCCTGATCTTCCTGAATTTGCGCTTCCAATTCCGGGATCTCGAGCCTTGCCATAACCTGGCCAGCTTTCACGTGGGTGCCATAATCCACGTTCAACTGTTTCACGTAGCCCGCTTCTTTCGCGTACACATCGATTTCCTGGAAGGGCACCAATTCAGATGACAGGGTGATGTCCCTGCTTAAGGTCTTCTTCTGCACGCTGGTCACGCCGACGGTCACAACGTTCTGCGAGTCAGCTTGAACCCGGCCATCTCGCCCTGAACACGAACTCAAGGTGATACTCAGACCGGCCACTCCCCCCAATACTGCAATTAGCCCGGCACACCGGCTATAAGTATTGCTTCGCTTGTTTCTCAAATCTGCCATCCTGACCAGCTAGTTTGTTTATCCCGCATCCTTCATCACACGACCAAGTTCTTCCACCGAGAACTCCTTCGAGTCGCAGAAGTCGATAATCTTCTGCTCGTACGCTCCCAACTTGGCTGCAACCACCGGAATCTCGACGGCAATCTCCTTGGGAACGGTCAGAACCCCGTGCCGATCTCCATGCAACAGGTCGCCCGGTTTCACCTGCAGCCCACCCACGCTGACCACAGCGCCCAAATCAAAAATGTGGGCGTACGCATGCGAGACAGAAACGTTTTGCGCAAAAAGCTGGAACCCCGATTCCCGAACCCGAGGCAATTCCCGGACCGCGCCGTTTGTCATATAAGCAACGCAATCCAGCGCCTTCAGAACGGCCGCATGCATGTCACCCAGGAATGCTCCCACTCCAGGGTGTTCGTCCATGTCCTCGATCACGGCGATCCGCGGGGCAGGCACCGAAAGAATGCTGTTCCACCAGTCGGAGCGTTCGTGATAAATGCGGCCGGCAATCGGCGGCTGTCCGGTTCGCAGCCGTGCGGTTGCCGCATATCCCACCACCGGAGGGAAGTCTTCGAACATGCAGCGGATGCGAGCGTCGGTAAAACCTGCGTTTCGCAGCCGCACGTCAAAGGTCTCAATCGCGTTCGACACCATACACGTGTCCACGCGACGAAGAGCCTCCATCTGCTCCTCTGTTAATCGATCCATACGTTCACCGGCGGGCGTTGCCTCGCCACGACTGACATCAATGCTGGGTGCGGTCCATGATCAAACGGACTTCAACAACATCCAGGAAATGAATGAAAACGAATGAATGCCCGAAAAGGCCTAAAGAAGGATGGCAACCGGAGGAGGCCGGTTGTAGAGACTCTCGTCAGAGATGTGATTTGGAAGAGAAGGTTCGGTCGGGACGACGCGCCGCTCCACCGAGACCGGCTGCAGGAAAGCCGTCGCCACGATCGTCGCCGATCGCTCAATGGTACTCTTGCTGAGGTGCTGCCGCTTCGGCTCAACCGTCCGTCGGTCAATCGACTTGGCAAGGTGGGTGGAAGATACCAGCGGAACACAAAACCGTGTGGTCAGACTCAACGTCAAACAGCAGATAACGGCGGGTATTAATGCAGGAACCCAACGCCTTTGCACTCTGCTGATAGTCAGCTTCATCATCATTAATTCGGAATACTAGGCAGGATTATAACTCAACAACATTACTCCGATTGTAACCGCGGTAATCAGCACCTAAGTGTTTGGATACACTCCCACTGCTCTGAGGTTGCATTCTGCTCGTTTTCAGGCATCTCACATCTCTAGGTTGTTACCCACTAGGAAGCATTGCCAATGCTTGCGCTAAGGATTTTCTGGTGGGATAAGACGCAGCTGATCATCGTACCGGTGCTATCCGAGCGCACCGACAACTCCCCGCTCAATTGGCGCACTCGCTCGCGCATACCGGCAAGGCCTACTCCACCAGCTTGGTTGGATTCGCAAATGCGCGCCAGATGCTCCTCAGAGATTCCGCGCCCATAGTCTCTTACCCCATTTCTGCGCAAAAAGACGAAGCCATCCGTGAGTTGGCGATTGAGCAGGGAGCCGTGAACTTCCTGTACAAGCCATTCAGCGACACGGCCTTGCTCCTAGCGCTGAATGTAGCAGGTCATCCCAATTGAGCGGCGCTGAGGTTAAACTAACAGTTCTTTCAAGAGCTCCGTAGTTCTGAAAGCTCAGGAGAAATCAGTGGCCGACGCGGTCAAGGTTTTCTTACTCACAATCAGCGCGCTCTTTCCAATTGTCGACCCGCTCGCTGGAAGTCCTTTATTCCTGGCCATGACGCAAGGCTATCCGCTGCAAACGCGGAGGACTCTTGCATGGAGGGTAGCACTGAATAGTCTGTTGCTGATGGTTGCCTCCTATTTCATAGGAGCGCACGTGCTGAAATTTTTCGGCGTGTCGCTCCCGGTCGTTCAGGTCGGAGGCGGTTTGATTGTTGCATCGATTGGCTGGGAAATGTTACTGGAGAAAGATGAAGGCCACGAAACCGCCCGCAAGAATGTCCGGTGTGCCGATGCCCTCCACAGCGCCTTCTATCCGCTCACGCTTCCGCTGACCGTTGGGCCAGGCTCGATTTCGGTAGCCGTCACGTTAGGTGCGAATTCGACCAGGCATTACGGATTCCACGTGGTCGTAATCGTGGCTGCTCTAATCGCCATGGCCGCGGTTGCGTTGAGCGTCTTGCTTTGCTATGGACTGGCAGACCGACTAGCTCGTGCAATCGGAAGCACAGGTATGGCAGTGATTGTGAGGCTTTCATCATTTCTGCTGGTCTGCATCGGCGTCCAGATTATGTGGAACGGTATTAGTTCATTGGTGTCCTCCGTGCACCTGTCGGCATGAGAAACATCAATCGCACGGCTTGGAAGTGAAGCAAAATGACCAGATCGAGCGCACAGTTTGCCAATGTTGCCGCAGACATGAGCGATAGCAGTGCATTTCCCGCAAACGACGACATCGGCTTATAGGGCGAATTTCCATAACCTGATGGCCCGAACGGAAGCGATTGCCACCAACACCGGCATCTTGAAGGCGATCGATCCAGGAAAAGGCCGACGGTCCGAGATCACCGATGCCGCATGGCGTCGGAAGGGAAGTGACGTGCAACAGCAAACCAGAAGCGCGGTAGTCCGAAGCAAACGGCAGAACGTTTAAAGGCTCATCGCTCATGCCGCAGCTCCGGGGCCGAGGGCATTGCCGACGATTTCTTGCGCTTCGCCAAGAATCTCCTGGAGGTGTGCTTCGCTATTGAAGCTCTCCGCGTAGATTTTGTAGATGTTCTCTGTGCCCGATGGCCGCGCCGCAAACCAGCCATTTTTGGCAATGACTTTCAAACCGCCAATGGGCGCCTGATTGCCCGGGGCCTTGGTCAGCTTGGCCGTGATAGGTTCGCCCGCGAGATCTGATTCCTTGACTGCCTCCGGCGTGAGTTTCTGGAATTTTGCTTTCTGTTCCGGACTGGCCGGCGCGTCAATGCGTGTGTAATACGGTTTGCCGAATTCTGATGTCAGTTCGCGGTAATGCTCGCCTGGATCCTTGCCGGTCGACGCGGTAATCTCGGCCGCGAGCAGCACCATAATCAAGCCATCTTTGTCGGTCGCCCAAGCGGTCCCGTCGTGGCGAAGGAAGCTCGCTCCTGCGCTTTCTTCGCCGCCGAAGCAGAACGATCCATCTGCCAGCCCCGGCACAAACCATTTGAAGCCGACCGGCACCTCGGACAAGTGGCGCCCAAGCTTGCTGACCACGCGGTCAATCATGCTGCTGCTGACCAGCGTCTTTCCCACGATCACATCCTGCCGCCACTGCGGCCGATGCGTGAGCAAGTATCGGATCGCTACCGCCAAGTAATGATTGGGATTCATCAATCCTGCCGATGGGCTGACAATGCCGTGCCGGTCTGCGTCGGTATCGTTTCCAAAAGCCAGTTGAAATTGATCTTTCAATCCGACCAGCCGGGCCATGGCATACGGACTCGAACAGTCCATGCGAATTTTGCCGTCGTGATCCACGGTCATAAAAGAGAACGTCGGATCGATTGCTCTATTTACGACTACTACGTCCAACCCGTAAATCGAATTGATCGGATCCCAATACGGCAGCGAAGCTCCGCCCAAAGGATCGGCACCAAGTTTCAGGCGCGCGTTGCGGATCGCATCCATGTTGACGACGTTCTTCAGATCGCGAACGAACGGCACGACGAAGTCTTGCTGATGGGTAGTCCCCGCCCGGATTGCCTTGTCGTAGGGAATACGGTTCACATCTTTGTTGCCTGAGCGCAACAGATCGTTGGCGCGATTTTGCACCCAGCCGGTCACGTCCGTATCGGCAGGGCCGCCATTTGGTGGGTTGTACTTGAAGCCTCCATCTTCGGGTGGATTATGCGAAGGCGTGATTACGATGCCGTCGGCGAAGTGCTCCTTCCGTCCGCGGTTGTAAACGAGAATGGCATGTGAGATCACCGGCGTCGGCGTTACGCCGTCATTTTCCTGAATAATGGTTTCTACACTATTGGCGGCAAGCACCTCGAGAGCAGTGCGCTGTGCGGGCTCTGAAACCGCATGGGTGTCCTTCCCCATATATAAAGGACCGTCGATTGCCTGGCTTTTACGGTATTCGCAGATCGCCTGAGTGATTGCCAGGATGTGCGCCTCGTTAAACGTGCCGCGAAGCGCCGAGCCGCGATGTCCGCTGGTGCCGAACGCGACCAGTTGGTTTCGGTCGGTTACGTCGGGTTTGCGTTGATAATAATCGCGTTGCAAGCGCGTAGGATCAATCAGCAGTTCCTTCGGGGCCGGTTTGCCGGCCAGGGGTGAAATCGCCGGGCTTTTGCCGCCGGATTGTTGTTCTAAACTACTGGGCATGGTTCCGCCTTCCAAATCTCGGTTGCGTATTGGCGAATGGTTCGGTCGCTCGAAAACTTTCCTGAACTGGCGATGTTCAGGATGGCTTTTCGCGCCCGCTCGGCACGGTTGCCATAAAGATCTCCAAGTCGGCCCTGTGCCTGAACATAAGACGTGAGATCAGCCAGGTGCATGTAGCGGTCACCGTTGGTGAGCAACGTATCACGTATGCAGTAAATGCTCCAGGTTCATTACGGCCGAAACAATCCGAGAAGATCAAATCCAGAGCCGCGCGCGTCTCAGGTTCGTTGTCATAGTGCCAATGCGGGTTGTACCAGGATTGGCTGATTTGTACTTCGCCCACCGTGAGGCCGAACAGGAATATTGTGCCTGCCAGATTGTTGGTGAACTTGATAATGAGCTTGGCCAGCCGATAAGCGGGCGCAGCTTTGCCGGCAAAGAAGAACGTTCGCGGCGACATTTCCAGATTAGGATTTTCCCGCAAGCGATTGTAGCAAACGATGACGGAGGCGCGAATCGCGAAAAAGTTCGCTGCTCCTTTGCGCGTGAATGTCTACCAATCTGTGCGATCGGATGTTTACGCCCTCACCTATGAGGAGTACTGGCAAGGCTTTCAGCCCCTGTTTGAAGAAACCGATGTTCGTGGCGAACGAGGCTGCGGTGGGATCCCTTCCTAAATTCCTTCTGCCCCAAGAGCATGTAAGCGCCGTTGACACGTTGCACTCTGCCTGCTGGTAAAATCACTCGATGTCCCGGAGCTAAGGAGGGGACTGGTGAAGCTGCGACTTCTACCGTTGTTCCTGCTGCTGTTCATTTCCGCATCCCAATTAACCGCCCAAAGCGCGTCTTCTAAGCAAAAATTCAGCCCGCTGAGCCGCACCTTTCATTTCACCTACAGCTTCACGGTGAAGGACATCGCTGCAGACGCGAAGCAGGTGCGCGTCTGGGTCCCGGTTCCGCAGACCGACCCGCATCAGACCGTCCGCGTTCTCGCCTTGAGAGCTCCTGTCAAGACGCGGATGACCGAGGAGAAGGAGTACGGGAATCGCATGATGTATGCCGAGTTTCCAAATCCCGCGGGCGGTAAAGCAGAGTTCACCCTCGAGTACCAGGTAACGCGCCGCGAGTATTCCCGGGGCGATTACCAGCAACTGGAGCGTGCGGACAAGAAACCTGAACTGGTGAACGCATCGATGAAGCGGTTGACCGAGCCCGATACGTTGATTCCGACCGACGGTAAGATCAAGGAACTCGCGAATGAAGTAACCGGCTTGAAAATCGGTACCGTCGCCAAAGCTAAAGCGGCGTACGACTACTTCTTCACCAATATGCGGTACGACAAAACCGGATCCGGATGGGGACGCGGTGACGCACTGTGGGCTTGCGACTCCAAGCGCGGCAATTGCACCGACTTCCACTCTCCGTTTATTGGCGTCCTGCGCGCTGATGGCATTCCGGCGCGATTCGATATCGGCTTCCCTCTGCCAGAGAACAAAGACAAGGGCGTGATCCCTGGTTATCACTGCTGGGCCGAGTTCTATGCTCACAAAACCGGCTGGGTCCCCGTAGACATCTCAGAGGCGTGGAAAGCCAAAGAGAAAGGCGATTATTTCTTCGGCAGCGTAGATGCGAACCGGGTTCAGTTCTCCAGTGGCCGCGACATTACTCTGTCCCCGAAGCAGGATGGCCCGGCGCTCAATTACTTTGTCTATCCGTACGTGGAGGTAGACGGCAAGCCATACGACAAACTCGACAAACAATTCAGCTTCGAGGAAGTCAACTCTTCCAAGTAAAAGTTTCCGACCAGGTGGGTCTCCGTACTTGGCACGCAGGTACGAAGAACACCTGCCACCAGTGGCGGCGTACGGGATCTAGAACGCAGGTATTGCATGATGATCGGCGCCGAGACGGAGGTCGTTCAGCATCTCGACCCGATTTTCTCGGCACTGGCTCCGGGAAGAGGCGACATAGCGCGCATCCGGGCCGCGAAAAGCTCGATGGCACCTCGGAGCAAGGCTATCTGCATTGCGGGCCAGACGGCGGCGGACATGACCAGTGTTCACTCAGACGCATTCGTCTTCTTCGGCGCGACCGGTTATCTCGTACAAGAAGATTTTCCCCTCGCTGCAGGCGATGGTGAAGTCCGGACATCTCAACGTTCCGATAGTCGGGGTCGCGAAAGCTGGATGGAACCGCGATCAGCTATGCGCTCGCGCGTAACTCCGCCGGGAGGCTGGAGCAACCCCGGCGAAAAGAAAGCGTTTTTGGTTGCAAGTGAGGCAGCCTGATGAAGACCGAAATCTATGCCAATGCTGATGCTGTCGCGCGAGAAGCTGCGAAGTTCATCGCTAAAGAAGCACGAGAAGCGGTAAAGGCTCGCGGCAAATTTGTGATGGCAGTGAGTGGCGGCAAAACCCCTTGGGTTATGCTTCGCGATCTCGCCCAGGAAGATGTGCCCTGGCACAACGTGCATGTCGTCCAGGTTGATGAACGTGTGGCGCCGGAGGGCGATCCTGACAGAAATCTCACTCATTTGCGGGAAAGCCTGCTCAAGCATGCGCCTCTACGGTCCGAGCAAATCCACCCCATGCCGGTGGAAGACCCCAACTTAGACGAAGCGTGCATGAGATATACGAAGACGCTGCAAGAAATCGCAGGCTCGCCGGCGGTGCTGGACCTCGTTCATCTGGGATTGGGACCGGACGGACATACCGCATCGCTGGTGCCGAACGATCCGGTACTGGAGGTGACGAACGCCGACGTCGCACTCACGAGACCCTACCAGAACCGGCGACGCATGACGCTGACGTATCCGATTATCAATCGCTCGCGTACCGTGCTTTGGCTGGTGACCGGAGCCGAAAAGGCCGGCATGCTTGCGCGGTTGCAAGCTGGAGATGTTTCCATTCCGGCTGGCCGCGTAGCCCGGGATCGAGCCGTGATTCTCGCGGATCGCGCTGCCGCAGGCCCAGCCACTAGGGACTCGAAAACAGAAGTGGCTTGAGCAAGCTACGATATTTAGCGCTGTATTAATAAAGGAGAGAACACGCGTATCGGAATTGCCGCACTCACGGTGGATTCGCACTGAAAGAGGACCTTCGCAGCCGGCTCACAGCGGTCGGTGCCTCGGTCTGCGCCAACAAAGTTCCGGGAGGCCGCTCCGCACTGATCAACGATCAGTTTTCGGCTCGGCAAGGGTGCGAGGACGATCACATGAGCATTATTTGTCTGGGCGGCCGGGTGATGGGAATTATGGTCGCATGGGACCTTTGTCGATGCTTTTCTAACGGCTGTTCAGTCATGCCGAACGCCACCTGAGACGTCTGAGCAAAGTTGCCGCACTTGAGAAGAAGACCGTCGGCGAAATCGGAGCCGCGACTGCGGCAATACCAATGTTAGCGGCGATGGGAGCAGAGCCCCCAACGCCAAGAAGTCCGGGCGAATCGCAGAGATTAATACTAAAGGTGCAAAAGTTTGAAACCAATCCGCAGCAGTGTGCCTGATCAGGGAATTTGAGCTGCCCAAAGCCGCACCGGTTCATGTCGAAATCATCGACAAGTGTCGACTTTCCTGACAGTGATTTCATGGAGTTGTGACCAACCTCATCATTGTTTTGGACGATTGGCAGGTAGTTCTTTGTTGTGTGGTGTTTTGGTATGCCAGTTGCCTTAGCTATTAAGGAGGCAGGTGTGGGCTGGCTTAAAAGGATTGCGTACCTGTTTGACTGTATGCATCCGCATACTACGTGGCCCCGCCGCGAGCCCTCAGGACTGACTATGTCTGCGGCCTTGATTGTGGCAGGGAGTTGCCGTACTCTCTGAAACGCATGTGCATCATAAAGAGTGCAGAAAGAGGAAGAAGTCAGAAGCACAGTTCCGTGACGAATTCTGCTCTAACGGCGCCGCTGATTCTCCTGATGTGTCTTGTCCTGCTGCTCGGCAGAGCAGCGGCTCAAACCGCGGGACCCGCGGCAATGGACAAAGTTCTGCCCCCGGATGCGACGAATGACGGGGCGTCGACACTTGTGATCGGTTTTGTCGGCGGGTTCGTTGATCACAATGATGTTAGGCATTCCGAGGTTCAACTTGCGCATCATCTCCAGGAGAATTACGGCGACCGTATTAAGGTTGAGATGTTCGAGAACCGCCAGAAAGCTCAGGCACACAAGGCGATCTTGGAATGGGTAAATAAGAATGAGGTTCAACGACAGGCACGCATCATTTTGTTTGGCCACAGTTGGGGCGCATCGACGGTCGTCTATCTAGCTCGCCAATTGCAGCGGGACCGCGTTCCAATTACCTTAACGGTTCAGGTTGACAGTATTCGGAAGCATGGAGAAGACGATTCCATAATTCCCGCGAACGTTCTTGAAGCCATCAACTTCTACCAGACCAAAGGTTTCGTGCATGGTCGGGCTGCCATAGCCGCTGCTGACCCGTCTCGGACAACCATTCTTGGCAATCTGCGTTTCGATTACCTGCGCGAACCTGCTGAGTGTCGTGTATATCCCTGGTACGATCGGCTCTTGTTTAAAGGTCACACATCTATTGAGTGCGACCCACAAGTGTGGTCGCAGGTGGAGAGTTATATAGCGGCACGCCTGCCTAATATCTCCCAAACAGCCAAATCCCAAGTGACAGCGGCACTCGGAAATTGAGTTGTCAGGTGTCGAAACTCTGACGACACCTGTCCACAGCCTCAGCAACGCTCAACGGATTCCCAATTCGCTCAGGAGTTTCTGTTGGGCAAGTTCACGCGCGGAGGCGGCCATATGGAATAGAGGTCCGCGCCAGATTATAGTTCTCTGGTTTTGATCTGGCCGGAGTTAATTAGCGGTTCGTTCTTTGATCGTGGTTTTCGGCGATTTTCGGGATTTGGCTGGGCTGCTAATTCGTTTTGGAGGGCTAAATTTCTCAGCCGATAAAAGACCCAGATCGAGAGCGTAACGGACAACATCAGCTCGGGTCTTCAACCCGAGTTTCTCCGCAAAGCGTGCGCGATAGGTCTCCACGGTTTTGGTGCTGACATAGATTCGATCAGCGATTTCACGGCTGCTGAATCCTTCTGCGACCAGTGTCAAGACTTGCAGTTCGCGATCGCTCAGAATTTTGCTCTGGTCTGTCCCGGCTGCTGCGTTGCCTTGCGATCCGATTACCTGGTCGAGCAGTTGACTCGCAAGTTCAGAATCTACGTATCGATGACCGCGTTGCACGGCGCGGATCGCTGACAGCAAATCCGCATCGACGCTCTTTTTTAAAACATATCCCGATGCCCCAGCCGCGAGTGCAGTACGCAGGTACGCGGGTTCGGAATGCATGGTTAAAAGCAAAACTTTGACGGAATTGCTGGTCTTCAGAATTTCCGAAATAGCATGCAAGCCTCCCGATACCGGCATCGTGATGTCCAGCAGGACAACCTCAGGCTGGATTTCCCCGGCTACTTCAATCGCCTGTCGACCATTCTGTACTTCCGCAACGACCGTCATATCCGGTTGTGCATTGATTAACAGCCGCAACCCAGCGCGCAGAATGGCGTGATCATCGGCGATCATGACGCGAATTTTATTGTCCTTGGTCATGGGCGCGAGTTTATGGGCAGTCGCTGCAGTGGAATTCGCACCATCAGTTTCAAACCCTCCTGAGGTTTAGAAAATACTTCCAACTTACCACCTAAAATTGCGGCTCTTTGACGCATGCTTTCAATCCCGAGATGTTCAGACAGATCAGGGCTGAGCGGATCCTTCTCCAGGCCACAGCCATTGTCCTCGATGGCGATTAGCATCTCTGAACTCTGCTCTCGAAGACTAACCGATACTCGCGTGGCGTGCGAATGACGAGCAACATTGGTCAGCGCTTCCTGGACAATGCGGTAGATGTTTATTTTTGCATCTCGGCTCAAATTCGACGCCTCATCGGGGCAGAGATCGATGGCACACTCAATCTCATGCAATTGCGCGAAATCCTGCGTGTACCGCCGTATCGCCGCGTTCAATCCAAGTTCGTCGAGTACGCTCGAGTGCAGCCCGCGCGCGAGGCGGCTCAATTCTTCGATCGCGATCGATGCGATCTCCCGCAGAGCCTTCGCCTGTTTCTTGGCTTCTGGCAGGCGCCGCGAATCACTGATGGTTCGCAAACCGACCAGGAGCGACGTCATCAACTGCCCGGCTTCGTCGTGCAGTTCACGCGCGATGCGGCGTCTCTCTTCCTCCTGCACATGCAAAGTCCGATCGAGGACGAGGCGTTGGATCGCGGCCTGCTGTTCCGCTGCCTGGCGGCGAAGCTTCTCGGTCACATTGTGAATGATGACCAGCTGGGCACTCTGGCCATTCAGGCGCAATGGAGCCGAGATCATTTCGACATCAAATGAGTCTCCGCCTTTGTGGATGTGTTTGTAGACTTTGCTGGAACCGGAGTGACGGTCGGATTCACTAAACAGGCGGTCTACGGAATCCGTTTCTTCCGGCGCGAAGATCTGGTTCAACTTCATGGCTGCAAATTCATCTCGCGAGTATCCGTACTCTTTCACTGCGGCCGCATTCACAGCAAGGATTGTTAAATCCGAACCGAACGCGAGACAGGGCAAGGGAGTGGCTTCAAAGAACGATCGGTACTGCTGCTCGGATTCCCAAAGCGCGTCCTCCGCTTTTCGTACCCGTAATAGCGCGTGTATGGTGGCGATGAGTTCGTCGGGCTCAATCGGTTGAACCAAGTAGGCGTCGGCGCCGCCTTCCAGGCCTTCCACTCGAGCCCGTGTCGTTACCTGGGTCGCTGAAACTTGCAGCACTGGAACGCGGGCTGTGGCTTCGGTGGACTTGATCTGTCGGCAAACCTCGAGACCGCTGATGTCGGGCAACTTGACGTCAAGAATCACCAAATCCGGTCGACATGACATCTGCTCTAGGGCTTGCTGTCCGGTGCTGGCTTCAATGACCTGAAATCCGGCATTTTGCAGGACGCGCGAAACCGCGTATCTCTGCGCGTCGGTATCCTCGGCATAGAGAATTCGAACCTCGGAGTTTTGTATTCTGTCGAACATTTAAACCAATTGCTCGGTCATCTTTACCACTGTTTGGCCGGTCTTGTCAGGCTTTCCCTGACATCGGGGCGAATTCTTGGTAAGAAACCCGCTACTCACCACCTGTCCTTCAGCACGATACTCCAATGTTCCAGTTGAATTGAAGGGGGAGCGTTTGCGCGTGATTAAGGAGGAAAGCGATTTGCATCGCGATGGTAGCGACTAAGTTCCGGATATAATGACCGAAGGCTTAACGTTCCCGCCAACTTGGATCCCACTGATCCAAAAACATAAATTCATATCCGCTATCAGTTTGAGGAGAGCTGGCATGGCAACAGTTTTGAACCAAAAGACAAGTAATTTAAGTACGATTCTTGCCCAACATCGGGACGAGATTCTCTCGCAATGGCTCAGAGAAATGGGCGAAGGGGCGCGCCGCAGCGATTTGATGAAAGATGCGGAGATGAAGTCCCAGTGCACCCGGTTTTTGGATCTGCTGGTGCAGGCCTCGGAAAGCGCTGATAGTAACGTGCAATCCGCTAGCTACGATGCCATGCGCGGCTTGCTGGAAGATATCTCCCGCAGCCGTGCGCTGCAAGGGTTTTCTCCGACCGAGACCGCGACGTTTGTATTCTCCGTCAAGCGACCACTGTTCACAGCCATCAACAAGGAGCTGGGCAAAGATGCCGCCGCGATCGCGCAGGAAATGTGGAATGCGACGGAGCTGCTGGACAAGCTTGGACTTTACACCGCGGAAGTATTTCTTAAATCACGAGAGGAAACCATTCGTCGTCAGCAGGAAGAGATGCTGGAACTCTCTACGCCGGTAGTCAAACTGTGGGATGGAATCCTGGCGCTTCCTTTGATCGGGACCCTGGACAGCGCGCGAACCCAGGTGGTGATGGAGTCTTTGCTCGAGAGCATCGTACAAACCAACTCCCGGGTCGCGATCATCGATATCACTGGTGTTCCAACTGTGGACACTGTCGTTGCTCAACATCTTCTTAAGACGGTGACTGCGGCGCGCTTGATGGGGGCCGATTGCATTATTAGCGGCGTCCGGCCTCAGATTGCGCAAACCATCGTGCACCTCGGTATCAACCTGCTCGACGTAACAACCAAGGCCACATTGTCAGATGCATTCTCTTTGGCAATGAAGCGAGCCGGGCTGATGCTTGTGCGCGGGCAGAAAAAAGAAAAGCCGAATAAACCGCAAGAGAACGAATAGGAGGCTGGATTTTGGAAAAGATTCCTATCCTGCGAATGGGAGAATTCCTGCTAGTCACGATCCAGGTGGATATGCATGACCGCCTGGCTATGGCTCTGCAAGATGATCTTACGAATCGCATTAGCGAAACCGGAGCGCGTGGTGTGCTCATCGACATTTCCAGCCTGGAAATAGTCGATTCATTCATCGGTCGCATGCTGGGCAACATCGCCGCGATGTCGCGGGTACTTGATGCCGAAACGGTCGTGGTGGGGATGCGGCCGGCGGTGGCTATCACTTTGGTCGAGCTGGGAATGTCCTTAACCGGTGTCAAGACAGCATTGAACGTGGATGCCGGCATGGAAATGCTGCAAACATCAATGAGCGACTTCGAGAGGATGGATGGTAGTTACATCTAGCGAGACCGTACCGGTCGCATCGGAAGCCGATGTCGTGAGCGTTCGGCGGCTGGTGCGCGAGGCTGCATCTCGCCTCGGTTTTTCACTGGTTGACCAGACCAAGATCGTCACTGCCGCCAGCGAATTAGCCCGTAACACGCTTATTCACGGGGGAGGCGGCGCCATGGATCTGGTCCTTTTGAACGGCCCGAGGTTGGGCTTGCGACTGGTGTTTGCCGACAAAGGCCCTGGAATTCCCGACATTCAGCTAGCGCTGAGGGATGGTTTTACCACCGGTTCCGGTCTCGGTTTGGGCTTGGGTGGCGCAAAGCGTTTGGTGAATGAATTTGAAATCGATTCGAAAGCCGGCAGCGGAACGAAAGTCACGGTGACACGATGGAAGTGAGCGCACATACCGTTTCCCAGTGGATGTTGCGTATCGGCGACCCCAGCGATACGGGTGAGGCTCGAAGAACGGCGGTGCTCTTCGCGGAGCAGCTCGGGATGGACGAAACGGAGCGCGGAGCGATCGCGATCTCAGTTACCGAGCTGGCCACAAATATCTTGAAGCATGCGAAGCATGGTTCCATTCTGGCGGAGCGCTTGTCCATCAACGGTACGGAGGGTATGCGAGTTCTCGCCCTCGACCGCGGGCCCGGAATTCGTAACATAGCCAGTGCTCTCGAGGATGGATATTCAACGGCCGGGACTGCTGGTAACGGACTCGGGGCAGTGCGGCGCTTCTCCACATTATTCGATATTTACTCGATGCCGGATCGCGGGACCGCTGTCCTTGCAGAATTCTGGCCGATGAAGAACATCCCCAGCAACGGCCCGGTCGAGGTCGGAGCGCTCTCGATTGCACTGCAGGGCGAACCGGTTTGCGGCGATACGTGGCTCGTCAAGTCAAGTCGTCTCACCGGGTGGTTGATGGTTGCTGATGGTTTAGGACACGGAATATACGCGGCGGAAGCGGCTCGGGAGGCGGAGCGCATTCTGGGCGAGGCGGCATCTTCGTCGCCGGCGTCCATTATGCAGGATTGTCATGACGCGTTGAAGAAAACACGAGGGGCGGCGGTCGCAATCGCCACCATCGATCACGACAAAAAGACGTTGTCTTTTGCCGGGCTGGGAAACATTTCTGCTGTTCTGGCACGCGGCGGACACACCCGCGGCCTCGCCTCTCACAATGGCACCGTGGGGCATCAGATGGCAAGGGTTCAGGAGTTCACTTTCCCGTGGGAGGACGACAGCATTTTAATTATGCATTCTGACGGTCTGGCTACGCGTTGGAATTTGGAGGATTACCCCGGACTCTTGAGTAAACACCCAAGTTTGATTGCCGCTATCCTTTACCGCGATTTCTACAGGGACCGCGATGATGTGACCGTGCTGGTGGCAAGAAATCATCGCGGCTGATTTTATGGCGCTGAATCTTTTGCGAATGGAAATTCGATACGAGCACGACGTGGTACTGGCACGTCAACGAGCGCGACAAATATCAGCCGCGCTCAAGTTTGACAGCCAGGACCAGACTCGAATTGCCACCGCGGTCTCGGAAGTTGCGCGCAATGCGTTCCAGTATGCAGGCGGTGGCATCCTTGAGTTTCGCATAGACAGATCGCAGAACCCCGTTCTTACCGTCTCGATACAGGACAAGGGGCCCGGCATACGCAATGTACAAGAGATCCTGAACGGCAAGTATGTATCCCAGACCGGCATGGGATTAGGGTTGCTCGGGGCCAAGCGTCTGATGGACGCGTTTCAGATCGAAACTGAGCTGGGGAAGGGCACAAGCGTTACGTTCAGCAAGGTCTTGTCCGCAAAATCGACGGCAATCAGCAAGAAGGATCTGGATGACGTTTTAGCGACAATTGAGAGCAGAAGTCCTCAAAACCCCTACGAGGAGCTGCAGCAGCAGAACAAGGAACTACTTCGCGCGTTAGATGACGTGCGGGCGCGCGAAGCAGAATTGGCGCAACTCAACCGCGAACTGGATGAGACCAACCGTGGGGTCGTGGCTCTTTACGCCGAGCTCGACGATAAAGCAGATTTTTTGCAGCGCGCCTCGGAGTTGAAGAGTCACTTTCTATCGAACATGAGTCATGAGTTCCGTACTCCGTTGAACTCAATATTGGCTTTGAGCCAGATACTGCTCGATCGTTTGGATGGCGATCTTTCTCCTGAGCAGGAAAAGCAGGTGAGATTCATGCGCACCTCGGCGCAGAATCTGCTGGACTTGGTCAACGACCTGCTTGACCTGGCAAAGGTAGAAGCCGGGAAGGTCACGATACGGCCCTCCGCGTTCAGCGTAAATTCCATGTTCGCCGCGCTGCGCGGCATGTTGCGACCACTGCTGTCGCCCAATTCTTCGGTAAGACTCGTTTTCGACGACCCTGAAGAGGATATTCAGATCTATAGCGATGAAGCGAAAGTGTCGCAGATCCTGCGTAATTTTATCTCCAATGCCCTGAAGTTCACCGAGCGAGGAGAGGTTCGAATATCTGTTGCGCAGGGGAACGATGACACGATCACGTTTTCTGTGGCGGATACGGGAATCGGCATCGCTGATCAAGATCAGGAGCGCATCTTCCAGGAATGGATGCAGGTGGAAGGCAAGTTACAAAAAGCTGCCAAAGGATCGGGGCTGGGATTGCCTCTGTCACGAAAGCTTGCGCAGTTGTTAGGCGGCGATGTCTACGTTAATAGCAAGCTTGGCTTCGGTTCGACTTTTGCCGCAGTTATCCCGCTGAATTTCGTAGGCCAGACCGAAGTGTTTCAGGTGCCAGAGGTCAAACGCGAACTGGATGCGAGCAAGTTGCCGGTTCTCGTGGTGGAGGACAATCGGGAAGCTCTGTTCGTTTATGAGAAATATCTAAAGGGAAGCCCATTCCAGGTTGTACCGGCCAGAAATATAAAGGAGGCTACCAGCGCCCTTCATTCATTTCGGCCGATTGCGGTAGTTCTTGACGTTCTCCTGGAGGGGGAGCATTCGTGGGACTTACTTCGAGATCTCAAGCGCGATCCCGCGACCCGGCGAATTCCGGTTTACGTTGTTACCGTCGTTGACAATCGGCAGAAAGCCCTGGCTCTCGGAGCAGACGGATTCCAGGCAAAGCCGCTCGACCGGCTATGGTTGCTGAATCAGTTGAATCAGGTCCGGGCAGAGAGGCTCATGCCTCGGGTCCTGATCATCGACGATGACGAAACTTCGCGTTATCTGGTGCGCACAGTATTTGCCAACACAGGCTGTCACATCTGGGAGGCAGGCGGAGGGGTGGAGGGCGTGCGCCTGGCGCGTGAATATGAACCCGACATTGTCATCCTCGATCTCTCTATGCCGGATTTGAATGGATACGAAGTATTGCAGGCCCTGCATGGGGACCCGCAGACCAGCAAAATCGGAGTGATCATTCACACCTCAAAAACGCTCGATGATCGAGAGTATTCGCGATTAACCGGAGCGTTGGATGTGATTCCGAAGAACATCATGGCGTCGAGGGAAACGGCGATTGGTAAATTTGCCGAAGCATTTCGCAAGGCAGGTATTGAATCGGGCCTGCTTTCAAATGGTGTACACGCGGGGTAGAACACCGCGCGTAGGGGTTTTTATGGCGAAAATCTTGTGCATCGATGACGACGTAGTAGGTTTACAAATGCGGAAGTTGCTGCTGGAGGCGCAGGGCTACGAAGTGCTGACTGCGCCGACGGGACAACAGGGCTTGGCGGAAATGGCTAAGCAACGCGTGGACATGGTTGTGCTCGATTATCAGATGCCTGCGATGAACGGGGGAGAGGTCGCCGGCCTGATACGGCACAAGTGGCCGCGCGTCCCCATCGTGATGCTCTCCGGCTATCCCGACGACGCTCCCGCCGAGATCCGCGAATTGGTGGACGCCTTTGTCACCAAAGGTGACTCTACTCCGCAGTTTTTGAGTGTTATCCAGCGATCGCTAAACGGACATGACGGCGGCCGCTTCACCATCCTGAACGTCGATGACAACCTCGAACACCGTTACGCCATCACTCGCGTGCTTTCGGATGCCGGCTTCGAAGTTATCGAGGCTGGCACGGGCACGGAGGCCCTAGACCGAGCGCGGATGCGTCCCAGTTTAATCATCCTTGATATCAACCTGCCCGATATGCTGGGATTCGACGTTTGCCGGCGATTGAAGACGAATCCAGTGACTCGGGAAATCCCGGTCATCCATATGTCCGCCACCTATCCAACTCAGGTGGCCGATGCCGAGTCTAAGGAGAGTGGAGCTGACCGGTTTCTATGCCACCCGCAGAATATTTACGAGGTCGTTCGCGTCGTCCGTCAACAATTGTGTAAGACAGCTCGAGCCTGAAACCCTGGAGCCTGGGAGTGCATGGTAGAAGGTCAGGCACTGACGATACTCGCGGTAGACGACACTGACGCTGCTCGCTATTCGGTTTCCAGATCGCTGCGCGAAGGTGGCTACCAGGTCATCGAGGCCAGGACTGGGGCCCAAGCTCTCGAACTAGCTAAAAACGATCCCGCCCTCATCACTCTCGACATCAATTTGCCGGATATGAATGGTTTTGACGTGTGTCAAAAGCTCAAGGCCGATCCATCGACTTGCGATATCCCTATCATTCATATCTCGGCTTCATGGGTCGACTCGGAACATAAAGTTCGAGGTTTGGAAGGTGGCGCGGATGCCTACCTTGCCGAACCGATCAATCGCCAGGAATTGCTGGCGACCGTCGCCGCTCTGCTGCGCATGAGTCAGGCGCAGAAGGAAGCTCGCCGCCAGACGACAGAAGCCCAGCAGGCGCGCGAAGCGCTTAAGACGATTAACGAAACCCTTGAATACCGGATTAAAGAACGAACTGCCGAACTGGAGCGCAGCAACGCCGAGATCCGGCAGTTGTCCCAGCGCCTGTTGCAAGCCCAAGACGAAGAACGGCGAAGAATTTCCCGAGAACTTCACGACAGTACGGGTCAATTGCTGGTGGGTCTCAGCCTTAACCTTTCCAACCTCAGATCCAGATTGCCTGACGAACTGTCCAGCGTAGCTCCCGTTCTGGACGATACCACCCTTCTAGTCGAGGAAATCAATCGCAATATCCGAACTCTGTCGTATTTGCTGCATCCGCCTCTTCTCGATGAGGCTGGCCTGGCTTTTGCCCTCAAGTGGTATGTCGACGGCTTTATCGATCGAAGCAATATCTCGGTGGAATTAGAGTTGCCCAACGATCTGGGAAGATTGCCGCAGGATATGGAAACCACCATTTTCCGTTTGGTCCAGGAGTCTCTTACGAACGTTCATCGCCATTCCAAGAGCAAAACCGCCTGCATTCGGATCGAGAGAAACGATCATGAGGTCTGGGTAGAAGTGGTCGATCAAGGTAATGGTATGACGCCGCCTACTCGGCTTTCTACTTCGGGTTTCCGCCCCGGCGTTGGAATTCTGGGTATGAAGGAAAGAGTGCGCCAGTTTGGCGGTGAGTTTCAAATCGCATTTTCAGAAACTGGCACCTCAGTCAGAGCACGCTTGCCGATCAAAAATAACGTTCTGAGTTCCATCGCCTAGACCATTGGGGCGACAGACTTGCGCCCCCGGCCCACCTGGTTAAAATCGGCTGCTTTCAAAATAGAAGAATCCCTGACATGAGATAGGGGCAAGAAATGCCATTATTACGGAATGGCACGGTTGCTCAAGATCGTCAAGTATCTTGATCGTTCTCCTACTCACGCCATTTGCGATCAGTGCAGTCGTGAGTTTCGAACGCCGCTTTCCGCACTCCACAAGCCCGCCGAAGCCTTGAAACTTCTGAAGGAAATGTTCGGCCGCCATACCTGCACCAAGAAAGGGACATAGTAGATTAGGCCCGTTCTCCGAGCGGCTGCAGATTCGCTTCCAGCTCAAGATTCTCAAGAATGATGTTATGCAGAACCTCAGGATTATGTTCTGGTCCATAGTCTTATGAGAATCGATCTTTGTCT
>Ga0070741_10001155_pt1 | contig 83458 bp, 71 predicted proteins | sample Coa_R1_4_FD_66440 | JGI IMG/M metagenome (GOLD analysis project Ga0070741, IMG submission 66440) | Surface soil microbial communities from Centralia Pennsylvania, which are recovering from an underground coalmine fire - Coalmine... | ecosystem: Environmental > Terrestrial > Soil > Unclassified ...
CCGCGCGTCTGGTGGCACTGGATGAACGGCAACATAACCAAAGAGGGCATCAAACTCGATCTTGAATGGATGCATCGCGTCGGGCTCGGCGGGTTCCAGAATTTTGATGCGGCGTTGAACACACCCAAGTTTGTCGATCAGCGCCTGGTGTATATGACGCCGGAATGGAAAGACGCATTCAAATACGCGACCACGCTCGCAGATCAACTCGGCCTCGAGGAAGCAATCGCGGGCTCACCTGGGTGGAGCGAGTCCGGCGGTCCATGGGTAAAGCCAAATCAGGGAATGAAGAAAGTTGTGTGGAGCGAAACACGAGTGGAGGGAGGAAAGCCTTTCTCCGGAGTGTTGCCGCATCCGCCAACCGTTGCCGGCCCGTTCCAGGATCTTCCTTTATTCGACTTCCTCGCTGCCATGAGCGGCCAGCCGCAGCCTGCGGGTCCCGTCTTCTACGCCGATTCCGCAGTAATTGCTTATCGCGCGCCCGCCAGCGACGTTCCTATCTCTTCGCTTCAACCGAAGATTACATCCAGCGCAGGCACGATTGACACAGCCCTCCTCGCTGACGGCGATCTAGTCAAAACGACAGGCCTGCCCAAGGCACCCGTCGGAGAGAAGGCATGGGTTCAGTATGAGTTCCCTTCCCCGCAAACGATTCACGCTGTGACGCTGGTCTTGAACGATCCGGCGGCAGCGGCAGCGAACATGTTCGGCGCTGCGCAGTCGATTGCGGACGTTGAGGTCAGCGACGAGGGCCAAACTTTTCGCAAGCTGGCTGATATTCCAGCTGACGGTGGCGTTGAACACACAATCGCATTTCCAGCTACGACGGCGAAATTCTTTCGCGTGGCATTTGTGGACCACCCTCCCGCAGGCCCAAGCGAATTCCGCTTTGATGTCGACGAACCCTTCGGTAGATACTCCGCTCCGAAGCCCAACCCTGATTTCGAAATTTCCGAACTCGTCTTACATACAAGCCCGCGCATAAGCCGGTTCGAGGAGAAAGCCGGATTCGCGAATCTTCCCAGCTTTGATCCGTATCCCACTCCATCCGCCGCTTCTGCCGACGTGATTCGCAAAGAGGACGTCGTCGATCTCACGTCGAAAATGCAACCCGACGGAACACTTAACTGGACGCCACCTCCGGGCAATTGGGTCGTGATGCGCTTCGGGTATTCCTTGCTTGGGATCACCAATCATCCCGCTTCGCCCGAAGGCACGGGACTGGAAGTCGACAAGCTCAATCCCGATCAAGTTACGCAGTACATGAATACCTATCTCGATAACTATAAGGACGCCGTTGGCGCCGACATGATTGGCAAGAAAGGCCTGCAATATGTGATCAGCGATAGCTGGGAGGCGGGTGCGCAAAACTGGACCGATAACATGATTGCCGAGTTCACAAAACGTCGAGGATACGACCCGCGGCCGTGGATGCCGGTCCTCACAGGCCGAATCATCGAGAGTACTCAGGCAAGCGAAGGATTCCTCTGGGACTTCCGCGAGACGCTTGGCGATATGTTGGCTGACTACCACTACGATTTGCTCACGAAAATTCTGCACGATCGGAACATGGGCCACTACGGCGAATCGCATGAAGAAGGGCGCGCGTTCATTGGTGACGGCATGCAAGTGAAGCGCAGCAACGACATTCCCATGTCTGCTATGTGGACGCAGCGCCCCGGCGTAGACAACGATCAGCCCGGATATAACGCGGACATTCGCGAATCAGCATCCGTCGCGCATATCTATGGCCAGAACCTTGTCGCGGCCGAGTCGCTGACAGCGGCCTCGGGCGCCTATGCCTGGTCTCCCGCCACATTGAAGCCTACGGCGGACAAAGAACTCGCGATGGGACTGAATCGGTTTGTAATTCACACATCCGTGCATCAGCCGCTAACGGATAACAGAAAACCCGGATTTTCGCTTGGCCCATTCGGCCAATGGTTCAACCGCAATGCAACCTGGGCAGAACTGGCAAAACCTTGGGTCACTTACCTTGCACGCAATTCCTACCTTTTGCAGCAAGGAAAGTTCGTTGCGGATATCGTTTATTTCTACGGCGAAGACACGAATCTTACCGATCTTTTCCTACACAAGAATCCCGATGTAGCGGATGGCTACAACTTCGACTACATCAATGCCGATGCGCTGGTGCATGTCCTACAGGTCCAGGACGGCCAACTCGCAACCCCCAGCGGCATGCGCTATCGCGTGCTCGCGCTCGATCCTCACAGCCAGCACATGTCATTGCCCGTCTTGCGGAAGATTCGCGATCTGGTCCAAGCCGGAGCAATCGTTTGCGGTCCCAAGCCGATAGATAGTCCAAGCCTCGCGGACGATCAGAATGAGTTCCATCAAATCGCCGATCAGTTGTGGGGTTCAGGCGATGGCAGCTCCGTTGGAAAGGGCAAAGTCTACGGGAATCGCAGCCTTGCCGAGATACTGCAGGCACTACAAATAGCTCCGGATTTCGCCTACACGCGTCCAGAGCCAGATACCAATCTCTTGTTCGTTCATCGCAGGGTCGGTAATCAGGATTTCTACTTCGTCGATAACCGAAATGATCGAAGCGAAGATCTGTCTGCCACGTTCCGTGTCTCTGGTAAGCAAGCCGAACTTTGGCATGCCGATACTGGGACGATTGAACCAGCCTCATACTATTCGGGCGGAAACCGCACAACTGTTCCCCTGTCTCTCGCACCATGGGAGACGGTGTTCGTCGTTTTCCGCAAGCCAGCGCAGACGGCTTCTCGCACTCTGCCGAAGAGCGTAGACGTTCCCTTACAAACGCTGGTGGGATCCTGGGAGGTCAGCTTCCCACCGAACCTCGGAGCGCCAGCCAAGGCGACGTTCGAAAAATTGACTGAATGGAACGAAAACGCCGATCAGGGCATAAAGTATTTTTCCGGAACCGCCACCTACACGAAGATCTTCGAAGCACAGAAAGACTGGCTCACGCCGGGCGCTAATCTATGGATTGATCTCGGCAATGTGAAGAACATGGCCGCGGTCTCGCTGAACGGCAAATCTTTGGGATTCGTTTGGAAAGAGCCGTTCCGAGTCAACCTCACAGGCGCATTGAAGCCTGGTACAAACACCTTGGAAGTGAAAGTAACAAACGGATGGGCTAACCGCATCATCGGGGACCGGCAGCCTGGAGTTACCCAGACTTATACGTTCACAACGCCAAAATACTACAACGCACAGGCACACCTGTGGCCTTCGGGACTGCTCGGTCCAGTGCAGATCATCGAATCAAAGGCAGTGGCAAGCCACTGATTTCGAAATCTGTGAAACGCGCGTACTACAGCAGTCTGCGGCACGCAGTTGGTACTCCTTTATATAGGGCGGAATATTCTCCTCGAACTAGGCTTTTGGCGGCCACGTAATCTGGCCGCCATGGCTGAATGCCAGATTGCCAATGTGGCCTGCTGCCGCAGCCGCAACCCCAGTTTCCACCGGAGCATTCGGTTCTTTGCGGCTCTTGACGCTCTGGAAGAAGTTTTCCATGTGGTCGATTGTGCCATCGCGATAGCTGTGAGCACTGAGAACCGGATTCTGGTCTCTCGGCGCGCCTTCACGATAAACGCTGAACCCGCCGCGATTGATCTTCAGTGTCGCCTCGGTGCCGCGGAATTCCAGTCCCCCATCGTCAATCGACGAGCTCATCATTCCCTCATAAACCACATCGAAGCCCGGATAGCGAAATGCTGCCTGAAGGGTGTCGGGACAATCCCACGCGTCGAAGACGTATTTGTCGGCCAGTATCTGCGCCCGGCTTGGATGATCGACCTTCATCGCCCAGTGCACAACGTCAATCCAGTGCGTGAATAAGTCGGTCATGGCGCCGCCGCCAAAATTCCAGAACCATCGCCAGTGAAAGAATTTCTCTTCAGTGTAGGGCTGTTCTGGCGCCGACCCCAGCCAAAGCTTCCAGTCCAGTGCCTGCTGGTCGATCGGCTTCTTTGGCCAGTCTCGCTGATAGTTCTGCCACCAATAAGTCCGTACCTGTGCAACTCGACCCAGGCTTCCCGATTGAATGAGATCGACGGCATCGCGAAAGTGGGTCCAGCTGCGCTGCTGCATTCCGCACTGCAATATCTGTTTGCTCGAACGGACCGCTCTAGTCAGCGCTGCGCCTTCCTCAATCGTGTGCGTCACTGGTTTTTCCAGATACACGTCCTTACCAGCTTTAATAGCGTCAATCGCCATTTGAACGTGCCAGTGGTCCGGCGAGGCAATGATCACGGCATCGATGTCCTTCGCCAGCACTTCGCGATAATCGAGGTGAGTGGTCGCGAGTCCGTTCGACCGCTCCTTGATCAGGTCGCGGTTTGGTCCGTAAACATCGCTCACCGCGACAATCTGATATGGACCGACTTTATCCGCCGAATTGAGCAGACCTCTCATGCGCTCTCCAGCACCAATGACTCCGAGCCGGAGCGTGTCGTTCGCTCCAAGGACGCGGGTTGAAGCGAGCGCAGTGAGTCCGCTGGCGATGAGAAAGCTGCGGCGGGTTGTCGTCATGGATGAATGTCCTCCAGGGATTTCGCAAAATTCGCAGAATGATGCTACCAATTTTTTCTGAACATGCAATGCCTACCATGCGCCCTAAACTTTTGCCGAGGTCTCGGACCTACAGGTATATTCTCTACAGCTATGCGCATCCAAAATCTGTTATTCATAATCGCCCTGATCATGACCACAGAGCTTTACGGACAACAGCTGAAACCGCAGGACACCGAAATCTGGCGGCCGGTGCCGAAAGTCGTCACCCCCGGCGCCGATTGCACTGCGCCTCCTTCCGATGCAATTGTTCTCTTCGACGGCAAAAATCTTGACGAATGGGAATCGGCCAAGGACAGCTCACCGGCCAAATGGACGGTTTCTGATGGAGTGATGACGGTGAACAAGCCTGCCGGCGACATCCAGACCAAGCGAATATTTCGCAATTACCAGCTTCACATTGAGTGGAGAGTTCCTGAGAACGTCACTGGCAGCGGCCAAGCCCGCGGCAACAGCGGCGTTTTCCTCGCGGCTATGGGTCCCGATTTGGGATACGAGTTACAAGTCCTCGATTCATACAAAAATGAGACGTACGTGAACGGCATGGCCGGCAGCATTTACAAGCAAAGCATCCCGCTCGCCAACCCCACGCGCAAGCCAGGCGAGTGGCAAGTCTATGACGTCGCATGGACCGCGCCGGTCTTCAATGACGACGGTTCTCTGAAGACGCCTGCTTACGTCACCGTCTTTTTTAATGGCGTTCTCGTGCAGAACCACTTCGAGCTGCAGGGAGACACCAAATACATCGGCAAGCCTGCTTACACCAAACACGGTGCTGCGCCGATCTTGCTTCAGGCGCACGGCGATCCCAGCCCGCCCATCAGCTTTCGCAACATCTGGGTGAGAGAACTCGAGTAGCTCTCGCCCTAAACCCGAATCAAATTGCTAAGATTCTCGCCCTGTTCTCGGTGACTTACGTCCACAAAGATGCCTCCGGGAATTGCATCCGGAATTTCTTCGGTAAAAGAAGGTCCTACCGACTGGTTACAGAATCTTCTCAAATAGCCTCGACTCAGTTCTCAATCATTGCGGGAGACCGTTACTCTCCACATCGATTCTGAGTTTCACAGTTCCGATGTCATTGCCATCGCTGGTTGCGCTCCAGCTAAGAGTTTGCCAGGTTGCCTTTTGCGAGGCCGGAGATGTTACCGTGAGCTGAACCGGAAAAGAATCGTGCGCGCCGACGGAATAGGTTGCATCCCCCGGCTTTTCGCTCCAACCCGCGGGCAGTGCCGCACGCAACTGAACTTGCTTAACCGAATCCGTATCGTTTCGAATCAGCAAAGGCACCCACAATGATTCCCCTGGCGTGACCTGCGCTTCGGGCGAAAACAAGTCAGCGAGATGCTCGATGTTATGAGCGGGCCAGAACGCATGGTAGAACGCCCAAGGACCGCCAAGTTCCAACGCCAGTTTCTGGCGCGGCGGTTCATACCCGCGCGGCTTCGCATAAGGAATCGGCCCAGGGTTGATGCCGTCAAAGATGTCGCTCGTTGCAGTTCCTCCGGCCAGTGATTTGCCAAAGATCAAACGAACTGGCGTTTCTGTAAATTCTTTCAACTGTGCATCACTGAAATCATTCTGCGTCTTATACGAACTCCACGCTTCGGCGGCAATGAGCGAGTACGGTATCTTGCGCGAGGGAGAAATGTCGTTCGTTGGGTACTCCGGTCCGTTTCCTTTGTAAAACTCAGAATGGGTCGCGTCGGAAAAATAGTAAATTTTCTTCGGCTGCCAGGGACGAAGCCCTTCTCCATAATTGCTGATGTTTAGCCGATTGCGCGGCGCTTCGACCTGCTCGGGAAAAGCTAGCGGGTTCGCCGCAAGATCGAAGGCCTCAGTAGCGAGCACTCCGGCGGCTTGATGGTCTTCGTGGTTCTCGCCGACAACGTAGTTTGGCATCCAGGTGAGAATGACCTCGGGCCGGGTGATGCGCACCAGACGGACCACTTCATCGAGCGCCTGTCCGTGCCCCCACTGCTGTAGAGAATGGAGTACATCCGCGCCAGGCGTATCTGAGCCGCGCAGAAACCAGGCATGCGTAATTCCATAAGAAGCAAGTGACTGCCTAGCCTCCATTTCGCGAACGTCAGCCAGCGCATTTGATTGCTCTTGGCCGGCAGCATTCCCGCCGGAGTTCCCTCGCGTTGTGTAAACGACTGCTGCGCGCCTGTGTTGCTGCTCAATGACTTTCGCCAAATAAGGGGCAACTTCGATGTCATCATCTGGATGCCCAACGATCACGAGAATGTCAACTTTGTACCGGGCGTCGGGCTCGGGAGCGGGCGGAGCGGATTGCGATTGCGCGGAGGAAAATCCAGCGAGTATGAGGACAAGAAGAACGAGCGACACTTTTGATGTCATGAAGCCAATCTATCCGTTTTCGCCCTTACGGCTTCGGTGGGATTACGCGATATCCGGGCGCGACCTTGGTCAGATTGTGATCAAGTGAGGCGTTCACATCGCCGATGGCCCAGCGAATCCCGCCGCCAAGAAGCTCTAGAAAAACTGGACTTGACCAGTTCTCAGGTCGATCCCCGATCGCCGTGTAAAACACGCGGCCCTTCCCTTCCATTCGGGCCCACGTCATCGGATATGGCGGGCGTTCATATGGTCTCCCGCTCATCCCTTTTGTGTCGATGGTGAGAATTACGTGCAGGTCGGTTCTGAAATCCTTCAGCGAATACCACTCGTCGTTAAAGCTGAAGGGAGAAGCGACACCCTCAAGCCCGGGAAATTTCGGATCGTTAACAATGATGTTCGCGTCTTGCAGCCGTGGCGTGCTGCCGTGGGTGATGAATTCTCCGCCGAGCATCCGTAAGTAAGGATCGGATTTGTCTCCGTGCGCGATGTACCGGTTGGCGCCGCCCTCCGGATCAGGCTTTGTGTGAAACGTATCACTCGCTGCGTGAACGCCTACAAAGCCCATACCACCGTGAATTGCATTGAGCAGTGCCTGTTTGCCCTGCGGTGACATCGGTGGGTTCTTATCAGTACCTTCGGTAGTCAGGTCGCCGGTAGTGAAGAAGAGAACGGCGGCGTACTTGCGAAAGTCGCTCGAATCAAAAACGCGACCGTCTTTCGAAGTAGTTACGTCGAAACCATGCTTACTGCCCAGCGAGGTGACCGCATTTTCTACGATACTCGGCTTACCGTCAATCCTCTTTACAACGTCGTGCTCCCAACCGGACGACTTGGTGAACACCAGAACAGACTTCTTGTCGGCGGCGAGCACGTGGAGCGGAAAAGTCATACTCGCCCCTGCTGCAACTCCCGCCCGTAGCAGCTCCCGACGATTCAAAGCAATCATCATCGCCTACACCTCGTTTCGCTTAAATCGTTCGATCAGGTGATCACATGCGCGCACGCACAACGCCATCATCGTGAGCGTCGGATTCTGGCACGCCGACGAAACAAAGCACGATCCATCCCCGACCACCAAGTTGCTCACATCGTGCGACTGGCAGAAAGCATTAAGTACCGACTTCTTCGGATCAGTTCCCATGCGCGCCGTTCCCACTTCATGGATGGCCATCCCTGGCATCTCAACTCCAGTGGTCGTGCGGATATTCTTCGCGCCGGCAGCCTCGAGCATTTCGGCAGCAGTCACGCCAGCGTCGCGCATGAGAGCAGCTTCGTTCTTTCCATGCGCCATACTGATGCGAAGCGCGGGAATGCCCCATGCATCTTTCAGATTCGGATCGATCTCACAGAAATTATCGAAGTTCGCCAATGACTCGCCGAACGCGCCGAGTGAAACGCTATAAAATCCCTGCTTCACAGCCTTCTTGTATTCAGGACCAATGCCGGGCGCATTCATGTTGAACTCCGGCTCTGAGCCGCCCTGGAAGCCATATCCGCGAATGAAGTGGGGATGCTTGCCTTCCGCAGGCGAATTACGAAAGCGGACAACATAGATTCCGTTCGGCCGGTTCGGCGGATTCGCGCTCGGAAGCACCTTCAGATCCTCGAACGTTCCGCTTGCTCCTCCACCTACGACGTGGTCCATCAAATGATGGCCGAGCATTCCGCTCGAATTTCCGAGGCCCTTCGGATATTCGCGCGTCGAGGAGTTCAGCAGAATACGCGTGGACTCGAGCGCCTGCGCACACAACACCACGGCCTTACCGCGAACCTGTTTGGTCTCTTTCGTCGCGCGATGAACGAAGGTGACGCCATTTGCCTTGTTCGTGCGGTTGTCCATGTCGACATGGCTGACGATGGCGTCGGTGATCAGCGTACAGTTTCCGGTCTTGAGCGCGTCCTTCACGGTGGTGAACGGACTGCTGAAGTAGGAGAAAGTGAAGCACCCGCGCTCGCAGGGGCCGCAGTAGTGGCAGGGCGCACGGCCATTATGAGGCTGAGTCAAGATTGCCGCGCGGCCGATGGTGAGAGTGCGCCCGAACTTTTTCTGGACACTGTCACGCAGTCTTATCTCTCCGCAAGTCATCTTCATCGGCGGAAGAAACTTGCCGTCGGGCAGCATCTGGTTGCCTTCGGCGGCGCCAGTGATCCCAACGTAATCTTCAACAATGTCGTAGTACGGTGCGAGGTCCGCATATGAAATCGGCCAATCAACGTCGTATCCGTCGCGGCTCGCAGCTTTGAAATCGACGTCGCTCAACCGATAACTCTGCCGTCCCCAAACCAGCGAACGGCCTCCGAGGATACGAAGCCGCTGCCAGGTAAATGGCCGATCTGGAGGCGTGCTATATGGATTCTCCAAATCATTCACAAACCACTCATAGTTGTACTCCATGCAGGCGTAGCACTGACGCTGAATGGGACGCGTGCGAACGATTTCCGGCGAATGATTCCTATACTTCAGCTGGAAGGACGGCATGTGCTCGGTGAACTCTTTCGGACTCACCGCTCGGCCGGCCTCCAGTAATGCGACTTTCAGTCCTGCTTCCGAAAGGCGTTTCGCCGCCCAGCCGCCGGTCGCTCCCGAGCCGACTACGATTGCATCATATGTCTGTTGCAAAGGGTCTTTTGCCATTGATATCTAAGTGTGAGTCTCGTCGTGGTGATCGCAACCTTCAAACGGACCATGCGTGAACTCGCCATCCCAGCCGAGTTCTCTTTGGCCAATTTCCGATCCGTAGTAAGCACTGGCGATTAAGGATTTGAGTAACTCGAAGCTTTGTTGAGCGGTATCCGGCGCCTCGTTTCGGTTTTCGCCTCGTCTTGTCCAGTGACTGACGCGTTGCGGGTACGCCCACGGGGTCAAGAGCCAAACCTGGTCGTCAGTCGTCAGAGAGCGGAAGTCTTTGCCAAATTGCTTCTGGCTTTCAGTGTCCATCGAAGCTAGAGCTTCCGTAAATTGGCGCTGAAATTCGGCAGGCTGAACCGAGAGCAACAAATCGATAAACCGGTTCGCCAGCGCTTCTTTCGCGCCTGGCGTTTCTGTGGCCGGGATGATGACGTCGCTTAAAGCAATCAACGTTTCGTTCTGCTGTTCATTGAGAAAAACAGGCTTCCAGTTCGGGTCGGTTAGGATCTTCGATCCGTCTTCGCCGCGCGCTGCCGCAGTCAGGCCAGCCTCGATGGCTTGAGCAAACGAGGTCGCCGAAAAAAGGCCTGAAGCGGCGCCGGCAAACAGTGCGGTGCGAATCAGTTCTCGACGATTAACAAGTGGGAGTTGCGACCGACTTCTTTCCTCTCGACGGTTGGATTCGATTCCGGGGGATTTCATGTGGCGGATGATTAGTATTGGATCTCTCAAAGATAATACTGACTGAGAACTGTCTTTCTTACCACTATACGAAAGTATACGAATAAATCGATTTTCTAGTCCGTTTGACGAACGAGTCTTGCCAGCGTTAGCTCGATAGTGAAGTCCACGCGCTGCCATTCCGCGATGACTCCAGTACTGCCTTCATGAACTTCATCTCCTCAACCCCATCATCGACATTCGGGACGAGCAGCGACTCCGGATTCGGAGCGCGTTTTTCGATCTTTGCGCTGATCTGCTCGGCGAGGTCCGTATAAAGCTGAGCAAACGCCTCCAAATATCCCTCAGGATGCCCATTCGGCACGCGCGTTGCATGCGCAGCTGCGCGTCCGGTGCCTACGCCACCTCGCGTGAGTATGCGCCGAGTTTGCCCTAGCGGCGTATAGATCAGTGCGTTCGGATCCTCCTGCCGCCAATCTAGCCCGGCCTTTTCGCCGTAAACGCGCAGGTGCAGGTTGTTTTCATTTCCCACCGCAACCTGTGTTGCCCAAAGCCCGCCTTTGGCGCCCTTTTCAAACCGCAGCATGATGTGAACGTTGTCATCCAGTCGCCTTCCAGGAACAAACGTGGTCACATCAGCGGCTACCTGCTGAAGCGAGAGCCCGGTGACGAAGCACGCGAGATTGAACGCATGTGTTCCGATATCGCCGAGCGATCCCGCCGGCCCGCTGCGGGCCGGATCGGTCCGCCACTCCGCCTGTTTCTGGCCGGTCTTCTCAAGAGGCGTTGAGAGCCAGTCCTGCACATACTCAACTTGAACCAGCCGGATCGGCCCAAGTTCACCCGCCTGTATCATCTCGCGCGCTTGCCGAATAAGCGGATGTCCCGTGTAATTGTGAGTCAGGCCGAAAACCAGCCCGGTCCGTTCTACGATCTTAGCTAAATCCACCGCGTCTTCGACCGTAGTTGTGATCGGCTTATCGCAAATGACGTGAATGCCGGCTTCGAGGAACGCCTTTGCCGGCGCGTAATGAACGTTGTTCGGTGTGACGATCGAGACAGCTTCAATGGCGTCTTCTCGCTTCGACTCCGCCGCGGCCATTTCCTGAAAGCTCCGATAAGCGCGCGGGATATTGAGTTCTTTTGCGGCAGAAATGCTCTTCTCAGGATCAGAACTCAGTGCAGCAGCAACCAGTTCATAACGGTCGTCGAGCCTGGCTGCAATGCGATGGACCGCGCCGATAAAAGCCCCCGGTCCGCCTCCAACCATGCCGAGGCGCAGTCGTCGATTTAGCTTCTGAGTTGATCCCTCAATTGGCATCTATGAGTTCTTCCTTGTGAGCCCAAGCATTCTTCGATTCGCTTCCTCATCTGTGCCGGATTTCGCAAAATCGTCAAAGGCCCGCTCCGCGGTTTGAATAATGTGTCGCGCGATGAACGGCGCACCTTCTTTTGCTCCCTGCTCGCTGTTCTTCAAGCAGCACTCCCATTCAAGCACGGCCCAGCCTGGGAAATCATATTGTGCAAGCTTCGAGAAGATCGCAGCGAAATCAACCTGACCGTCTCCCAACGAGCGGAATCGCCCGGCGCGATAAATCCAGGGCTGATATCCGCCGTAAACTCCCTGGCGTCCACTCGGCCGGAATTCGGCGTCCTTGACGTGAAACATCTTTATTCGCTCGTGGTAGATGTCGATGTACTCAAGGTAATCAAGCTGCTGCAGGACGAAATGACTCGGGTCGTAAAGAATGTTGCACCGCTTGTGCCCACCAAGGCGACCGAGGAACATTTCAAATGACACCCCGTCGTGCAGGTCTTCGCCGGGGTGAATTTCGAAGCAAAGATCCACGCCAACGGAGTCGAATAGATCAAGTATCGGCCGCCAGCGTCTCGCAAGCTCGTCGAAAGCCGTTTCCACAAGCCCCGGTGGACGCTGCGGCCAAGGATAGAAATATGGCCAGGCAAGCGCACCCGAAAAACTCACATGCGCGCTCAGGCCAAGATTGGCCGAGGCCATCGCCGCATATTGCAGTTGTTCAACCGCCCATTTCTGTCGCGCGGAGGGATTGCCGTGAACCGACTTGGGCGCGAATCCGTCGAAAGCTTCGTCGTACGCGGGATGTACCGCAACAAGCTGTCCTTGCAAGTGCGTCGAGAGCTCGGTTACTTCGACGCCAGCCGCTGCGGCAATCCCGCGAATCTCATCGCAATAGGCTTTGCTCTCCGCAGCACGCTTCAGATCGAACAGGCGCGAGTCCCATGTTGGAATCTGCACGCCCTTGTAACCGAGCGATGCAGCCCACCGCGAAATATCTTTCAAGTTGTTGAATGGCGGATTGTCGCCCGCAAACTGCGCCAGAAAAATTGCCGGACCTTTGATCGTTTTCACGGGATTAGGAACGTTTGATTATACGAGCAGCTTGCCGCAGTGTGTTGACCATTTCTTCCGGAAGTCTGCCGGTTGTGTCAGGCGAAATATTCAGCAGCAAGTTCGAATTGCGCTTGCGGCAATCAGAATAATAGGACGCAATTTTCTCCGCACTCTGCGTCGTGAATCCCGGACGCCAGAACCAGCTGTTCATTGGCGGCATTGGCTTGTAGGGCGGGCCCGTCGGAATCCATGCTTCCATCGGCATGTAGTAAGTCTTTCCCTGAAATTCCACATGAGGATCGTGGCCCTCCGGTGGAGGGAGTTGGTCCTCGCCGTTGATCACGTCCGTCGGCCAGCTTTTCGGCTCGCAGATACGTCCGAGGTTGCGCTTGCTCTGGTAATAGGCCTGATTCATCACAACGATTCCATGCGGGCTATATTTCTTAATCAGCTCATACAATTCCCAGCGCTGATCGTCTGAAACCTTCCAGGTAATATCAAGCAGCTGATAAAACGTATTCGGATATTTGCTGTGCAGTTCCGTCAGCTGGCGCTTGATAAGCTGGTAATAGCCTTCCTGCACAGGGATGTCCCAGTCAAACTTGCCTTCATTGTGGGGATCGAGAATGCAGTAATAAAAGCCGTGCTTCACTCCGTACTCTTTGCACGCCTTCACGAACTCTGCAACTACATCGGTTTTGTTGGGGCTCGCAGCAACGTCGTAGTCGTAGTCGGCGGCATCCCACAGGCAGAATCCGGACATGTGCTTCGCAGTCAGGACGGCGTATTTCGCGCCTAGTTCACGCGCTGTGCTAATCCACTGTCGAACGTCAAGGTTGGTTGGATTGTATGTGCTCGCAGGAACACCGCCGGTTTCGTAGTCGTTTCCGGTGAAGGTGTTCATGCTGAAGTGGAATGAGACGCCGAATTGCAGCTTTTCAAATTCACGTAGAGAGCGGTTCGCCCTCGTTGCAGGCTCAATGCGGCCATGAGAAGCGGCTCGACCAAACCGCGGTAGCGCAACAGAAGCCGAAGCCGCCAGGGCTTTAGAAAATTGACGACGATTCATTTTGAACTCTTCAGTGCGAACGCCACGTACACGCCGCCGGAAGGCGACTTCACATCTTTGCCGCCTCCTGCCGCGATCACCACATACTGTTTTCCGTCGACTTGATACGTGATAGGTGTCGCATTCCCCGAAAACGGAAGCGTTGTCTCCCACAGCAGTTCGCCTGTTGATTTGTCGAAGGCGCGAAATTTCTTGTCATAATTCGTCGCGCCAATAAACAGCAGGCCACCGGCCGTGACAATCGGCCCGCCATAATTTTCGCTTCCAGTATTTTTCATTCCTCGCGCAGCCAGTTCGGGATACTCGCCGAGTGGAACCTTCCACGCGTACTCGCCTGTATTCAGATTGATGGCATTCAACGTTCCCCAGGGCGGAGCAACTGCAGGATAGCCATCCGGATCATGGAAGCGGGTGTAGCCTGAAAACCGGTAACGCATGAGCGGCGGCGCCGGTTGGCCCGACGAGAGCTCTTTGCTCTCACCCGAGGTCAGATATTTCACAAGAGCATTGACCTCATCTGTAGTGAGATTGGGGAAACCGGGCATGCGCCCACCGCCCTTGCGAATGCGGTCTGAGATCTGCTCCAGCGTCATACGATCCTGAACGCCAACGAGCGACGGGAACAAAGGAGGCGAACCTCTCATATCGTCACGATGACAAATCGTGCATTGGCTCTGATACACGCCCTTGCCGCTGGCTTGATCGCCAGTATTCTCGGCGAGTTCGACCGCCCATGCCATCTCATTGGAATTTACGTACAGAATTCCAGTGTTCGGGTCGTACGCTGGCCCGCCCCACTCCGCGCCACCGTCGAATCCAGGAAAAATGACGGTGTTCTTTCCCGCGCTCAGTGGAACGAACTGCCCGTCGCTCCGGTAGGTACGAAATTGCTGCAGCACCCAATCGTGCGCCGCCGGTGTCCGGTTGGTGAGCATGTCTTCGGTCAGGTGCTGGCGCGCATAGGGAGCAGGTTTTGTCGGAAGCGGTTGCTCCTCAGCCGCGACCTCGCCGTGCAGGTCGCTAGGCGGATATTTCTGGTTCTGGATCGGAAACAAGGGCTTGCCAGTTGCGCGATCGAACAGGAAAACGAAGCCTTGCTTGCTAGTCTGCGCGACGGCACCGACTTTCTTGCCGTCATGTTTAACTGTCACGAGCACCGGAGGCGATGGGAAGTCGCGGTCCCAAATGTCGTGATGAACAGCCTGGAAGTGCCAGATGCGCTCTCCAGTTTCCGCGTTCAGGGCAAGCTCACAGTCTGCAAATAGGTTGTCACCGAGGCGGTCGCCGCCATAGAAATCGAACGCAGCCGAGCCTGTCGGGACGTAGACGATACCAGTCTTCTGATCGACCGTCATGCCGGTCCAGTTGTTGGCTGCGCCGCTTCTCTGCCAGGCGTCCTTCGGCCACGTGTCATAGCCGAACTCGCCGGGATGCGGAATTGTGTGGAAGATCCAGCGAGATTTTCCCGTACGAACGTCGTAGGCGCGAATATCGCCTGGGAGCGATGGTAAAGTCTCCGGAAGTCGTCCACCAACGATGAATAAGTCTTTGTAAACCACCGCTGGGCTAGTCAAAGCGATGAACCCGGTGCTCACATCGCGCCCAAGCCCCTCGCGCAAATCGATGCGGCCCTGATCCCCGAAACTCTGGATCGGCTTTCCCGTCTCGGCGTCAAGCTCGTAGACGAAGTTCATCACGCCGACAATAATTCGCCGGTCCTTATTATCTGGACTGGCCCAGTAACTAAGGCCACGGTCGGGTTGGGTGCCGACGACCGCTGAATCAAACTTCCATTTCAACTTTCCAGTCGCGGCGTCGAGAGCAAAGACCCGTTGCGACGGCGAGATGCCATAAAGCATTCCAGCCACTTCAATCGGGCTGGTCTGCAGTCCGCCGGTCTCGGCGGTGTCGTATGACCACGCAACTTCAAGTTGCTTCACATTCGACTTGTTGATCTGCTTCAGCGGCGAGTAGTGGGTCTTGTTAGAGTCGCCGCCGTAGACGGCCCAATCCAGCTGATGCTCCTTCCCCGCACCTTGAGAAGGCGCAGGGAAGAAAGCGATGAGAGCAAGAATGCATGAAAACCACCCAATCCGAGCCGGAGTCATCTTGCCGATTAGAACATAAGCTTCATACTGAGTTGGATGTTGCGCGGATCGTTGCGAGTGCCGTACACAGTACCTAAATCGCCGCAATCAATGCAGAGCGCGATGTTACTACCCCAACCGCCATAGAACACACCACCGTAAGTGGGATGATTGAAAGCGTTCAGGAATTCTGCGCGGAACTGCGCTTTAAAACGCTCTGTAAGGTCGAAAGCTTTTGCGACCGAGAGATCAATGTTCTTGGTGGCACCTTCACGCAATTGCGTCATGCGGGATGGCATATCGCCTAGCTTGTAAACACCATTGTCGAAGTCACCTGGCTGCGTGAATGCGTCAGGATTGATCCAATTCGTCGTTGTCTGGCGCGCTGGCTTCGGATTTCCGACAAGATCAGGGAATCTCATTCCTGGGAAGCCGAAATAAGTCGAAAGCGGGTTGTCAGCATAGAATGGCGCAAGCAAGGGCAAACCGCTACTCAGGCGAACCGTGCCGGACACTTGCCAATTGCCGAGAATCTGACTAACCACGGCGGGAGCGCCACTACCCCAGTGCTTACCCCGACCATAGGGCAGGTCGTACACGAATGCCGTAGCGAAGCTCTGCGGGACATCATGCATGCTAATAGCGTAGTCGGTCTTCGGGTTATAGGTATCGCGCTAAAGCCCGCCGATAGCCCAGCCAATTAAATCCTCTGATCCATCGTCAAGTGCCTTCGACCAGACGTAGCTGGAGATCAGGCTCAGGCCACCAGAAAACTGCTTTGTATATTTGACAGTAAGCGCATCGTAAGCGGAACTGGCGCCTGGTAGTGACCGCGTGTAGTTGAGGTAAGTGAATTGCGGATATGGACGTAGTAGCTGGTTCCGGAAAACAGTCGGAGAACTGCCTAGTGGAGTGTTTGGATCGGCAATCCCGTAGAAGGGATTCGGAACATCATCCAGTAACGCGCTCCCCAGCGCCAAATACTGCGTGGGAAGCTGGTCTGCATTGAAGTCGGGGTTCCCATACATCAAGCGGCGTCCGCGGGAGCCCATGTAACCGATTTCGGCAACGGCATGGCTGCCGAGTTGGTACTGCAAATCTGCGCTCCACTGCTCCGTGTAGCCAATTGGATGCGGCCCCTTGGGCCAAATCTGACCGGCGCCGTCGCCAACTTGAACCATTCCGTCCAGTGAGTTCCCAACAGGCTGCACCAAGCCGTTAGGGAAAGGATCGCTGACGAGATTTGTTGGAACGAAACCTTGGCTGTTCTGACTTCCAATCCAATTCGTGGTGGAATTGAACCCTAAGAACTGTCCTGGAGCATCAAAGCTGACCATCGCTGAGGCTGGAGCATAAAAGAGGCCCGCACCCACTCGTGCGACCAGCTTATCGGTGACCTTGTAAGCGATCCCAAGGCGAGGAGCGAAGTTAAGGTTATCCGTCCCCCACGCATAGCGATTGTCTTTGTTGGCGTATTCAAATGCCCCATGGATCGTTGATCCGAGAGCCGTGCTGATTGGGTTGACGGCGTTTTTGTCAAAATACGTCAACCTATTGAAACGTTCCGTAGCAGGCCTCTGGTTCTCGTAGCGCAGTCCCGCCGTCACCGTCAGACGGTTACTGACACGCCAATTATCTTGCAAGTAAAGACCAATCGTATGGAGGCTCATGGCAGGATCCATCGAGATGACGGATTGTCCGCTGCCGGTTCCTAGGAGCATGGAGGCAATCGCATTGCCCGTCGTGAAGTTGTCGGAGCTGACTACGGCCTTGCACCCGCCAGATACGGGCTCGCAGGACGTGAATCCCCTGCCGAAGTCAAACGTCACTGGTCGATCGGAACGGAGATTCATGAAAGCGATATCGTAGTTGGCACCGAATTTCACAGTGTGCCGATTGAGCTGCTTGGTGACGTTTCCGATCCAAGTGACATTGCTACGCACATAACGATCAAAGGTCGAGAAGTCTGTGCCTTGGCTGGAATAAAGGTCGGCATGCACAAGCGGGAGCCCGTTTACCTGGGGCGAGAAAGAAGGCGAGAGACCGATTGCACTCAGATTTTGTTTACCCAAACCGATTTGGGTTTGCGCCTCGTACCAGTGGCCGTAGGCGGCATATCCGTCAATCACCCATGTCGGGCTCGGGGTGTAAGTATCATTCAACACAACTTGAAAACCGTGGTCTTCATTGTTTGAGCCGGTGTCGGCACCGTTACAGAAGAAACACGCAGGCTCGGTGTTCTGGCGAATCCGGTCTGACATTCGGGCAAACACTCTATTCTTTGAGCTTTGTTCCCAATCAATACGCCAGTCAAATTTGTCGTTGTCGGTCCTCCCCGGGGCTTGCGCGAAATAATTATTGAGATCATTCACGCCCTCACTCGCACGGTTCGCCTGGGGATACAGGTTAACTAATGCCTGCCCGACGGAGTTGATAAGGTTTGCGGGGATTATGTTCCCGGGAAAGGGATCCCGAGTCCAGCCGCCATTGCCATCTGGGTGGGTCGAGAAAGGATTGTAAATCACCTGAAGCGAACCATCGGGGTTGTATGTATGCGAGAAATCCCCGTTCCGCTCTGCCGCGGTGGGAACTGTAATGGGCCCAATCGAATCGGTTTCAGGTTGTCGCAGACCCTCGTAGGCAGCATAAAAGTACACGTGACGGCTCCTGGAGATAGGTCCACCTAGATACGCCCCAAATTGATTGCGGTGAAATAGACCTTTGGCTGCACCACTACGATCGTTCGACCAGCTATTGGCATCCAGGGCAGAGTTCCGTAGATAGTCGTAAACCGCACCATGGAAGGAATTACTCCCGCTTTTTGTGACAAGCGTAACAACACCTGCTCCGGAACGCTCATATTGGGCATCGTAGACATTCTGGATCACCTGCTGTTCTTGCACTGAATCATTTACGGGAGCCACCAACAGCCCTCCCCAATCAACGGCGGTCGAAGGCGCGCCGTCAATCAAGATTTGCTCATTTCCGGTTCGTCCTCCATTCAGGCCAAACATACTGCCATACTGATCGAAGGTCCCAGAACGCGTCGTTAGTCCAGCTTGTCCTTCCGTGGTGCCCGCGAGCGAAAAAACGAAGTTAAGCGGGTTGCGGTAGCTGTTCGGCAGTGCCTGAATGAGGTGATCATCCATCGTGACCAGATTCGTCGCAGACTCGGTGTCGAGCAGTACCGCCTCGCTCGTCACCTGCACGCTCTGTTGGGCCTCGCCGATCGCGAACGGAACATTGACCGTCGCAGCAGTGCTTGCGCGCAAGATCATATTACTCTGGACGTAGCGCTTGAACCCAGGTGCTTCGGCCGTGATCTCGTACGTTCCGGGCAAGAGATTGTCGAACTTGTACAATCCCGCGGCCGTTGTCGTCGCATCGCGGGTATCGCTCGTGCCCATGTTGCGCAGGTGGACCTTAGCTCCCGGAACCACGCTGCCGCTTGGGTCGGTTACAACGCCCGCGATAGACGAAGAGAATGTCTGCGCAAGTGATACCGGAGCAATCGCGGCAAGCACAAAAAGCGAGACGAAAAATAACCTTAACGTTATGGCGCTTGATCTCATCTGGGTTCTCCTGGGGAAAAAGGCAGGCAGTTGGCTAGAAAGGGGACCGGAGGAAGACATCTTTGTAAAACGTTTCGAGACGTTTCGAGACGTTTCGGAACTTTGCCATCGACAATATCGATTTGTCAACTCTTTGTGACAAATTTCTTACACGGACATGACAGCAAAGGGCAATCCGGCGCCTGCCCCGTCTGACTTAGGCTGCGCGATGCCCGTTCTGGGATTAAATTTTTTGTTATTGCTCGCTTACGACCATCAGGTCCCACGGTTTTATCTTCACGGTTTGAGATTTGCCGATTGTGGTCGCAGTGAGGAGATCTGTGCCGTCTCGATATGGGTAGACAACATCCTGTTCCTGACCCGAATAATTGAAGTAGTAGTGGAGCAATTTCCCACGGCGATTTCTGCCGTGCCGTACGCGCACGGCCTGCGGGAGATCTTGATCGGGTCCTGTCAGTTCCGCGCGTTTGAGAACTTCGCGAATCAACTCGCGCTGTAGTTTGTCGCTCAAAAATGTTCCTTCGTAGGTCAATGTTCCGCTGCCATACTTGTTGCGCGTAATGGCCGGAAAGTGCCAATACGGATCGTCGAACGAGGCGACCACTTCCGCCGTGTCGGGAACGATGAATTCCTCCCATATCGAGCCTGTGTTCTGATCTCCGACTCCGTACGGATCGGGCGTGAGCTTTTCGGGCGTTGGGAGATTCGTGAACTCCTGATAGTGAAAGCCGCAAATTTCCCGCAGCGGCCCCGGAGCCATAACAGCTCGAACCGTTGAGTGCTCATCGGTAAAACCGCTCTTGAATGACATCACAACTTGTCCGCCGCGTTTTACGTAATCGGAAATCTGTTGCAAGACCATGTCGGGCGCGCTGTACAGCGGCGGCACAAGCAACACGTAGTATCGCGACAGATTCGGATCGCCCGCTTGCACGAAATCAGGTTCGATATTCAAGTCATATAGAGCGCCGTACATCTGGCCGAGCACGGTCATGTAATTCACGTGGTCGCTGACAGGCATGTAGCTGAGAGCATTTGCAGAGTCGGCACTTAGCAGAATGGCAACTTTATTGTCTTTCTTGAGGTCCACTAGCTCCGGTCCGATGCGTTTCAGTTCGCCAGCAACGCGCGACACTTCTGCATACGTACGATTTGGTTCCAGGTCGTGCGAGAGGACGCCCTTCCAGTATGTTTCTTGTCCGTAGTGCAGTGAGTGCCAGTGCCAGTACTCCACCATGTTGGCGCCAGCAGCGAGATGGGTATAGACGACCTGCCGCAACTGCCCTGGATACTGCGGGTACTGCGTGCGCGAATCCCATCCGATGGTTTGCGCGTTGGTCTCCGTAATCAGGAAGTTCGAGTTTTTCAGGGACCGCCCGAGATCATCGGACATCCAAATCGTCCTTCCGTCGAGTGCGGCTTGGGTTGCGAAGTAGGGATTCTCAGCAACAATGTCGAGCGAACGCGCGATCGCCCACTGATCCAAGTTGGTATGCACACCGCCGCTGAAATCCTGTGTGATGAACTGATCGGGGCGCTTGTATTCGTTTACGATCTTCGCCTGCCAGGCCAGATAATCAGTAATCACGTCATGCTGAAAGTTTTCCCACTCTAGCTTGTAACCGGGATTGATAATTCCATCACGCGGCGGCAAGTCTTCCCACTTATCGATCAGTTGCCCCCAGTACACGAGCCCCCAAATCTTATTAATCATGTCCGGCGTCTTGTATTTCTGCTTCAAACGGTCAAGGAACGCTGCATTCATGTATGGCGTTGGAATACCAGTTGGGAAAGTCTCGTTGTCGATCTGATAGCCGATCACCGCGGGATGATCTTTAAAATGGCCGACAATTTCGCGAATCACGCGCTCGGCATGCTGGCGAAAGTAGGGATTCAGAAAATCATAATTCTGACGGACCCCGTAATATCCGGGCGTGAGCCCTGCTGAATAAGTTGGGTTGTAAGGATTGCTCAGCGGAGGGGCTGAGCCTGCATGAAGCACCAGAATCTCCGGGTGTTCTTTATACAGCCACGTGGGAATCGAATATGTCGGCGTGCCGAGGATGGCCTTGATGCCCGCTTGGTGAAGTCGATCCAGCACCCGCTGCATCCATGCAAACTGAAAGTCACCGTCTCGCGGCTCCCAGCTACTCCAGGTCGATTCTCCCACTCGTACTACCGAAATTCCCGCCTTCTGCATAAGATCGACATCTTTGTCGAGCCGGTCGTATGGCATGTATTCGGGGTAGTACGCGACGCCGTAGAGAATGTTGTCCATTTTGTCGGGAGCAAAACGAGCAGGTGCCTGTGAAAACGCGAAGACGGTTGCAAGATTCAAAACTGACACCAACAGCAAGAAGCGAACTGCAGTGGTAAGGGTTTTCATCAAGTGGCCCTTTCGGCAGAAAACTTCATGGAATCGCGGCGACTAAAGAATCGTGATTTTATCCTCGTTCGCGCGCGCGAACCAGCCCTTCGGAGCTTGCGCGACTCTTGCTTCACCTCGGTTTGACCCTCAAACCACAGGCATCTACAATCGGCGCTCGCGCGCATCTTCCGCTCGTGCTATTTAGTTCGGCGCCAGCATCGCTTGAGAAAAACTTAACTTCGGACTTATGACTCGAAAGTCTGCTCAATCGTTAAGGAGCTATCGCTGGTACGGCCCCGATGATCTTCGCTCGTTTGGTCACCGATCACGCGCCGCATCCATGGGATGTATTCATGCGGACTACGAGGGCAAGCCCGTCATCGCAATCCTGAACACCTGGAGCGAAATCAACCCGTGCCATAGCCACTTGGGGCGAGTGGCAGAAGATGTAAAACGCGGGGTCTGGCAAGCCGGAGGATTTCCGGTCGAAATGCCGGCGCTCACGCTTGGCGAAACTTTCCAGAAGCCCTCCACCATGATGTACCGCAACCTGCTCGCAATGGAAACGGAGGAGTTGTTGCGGTCATATCCAGCCGACGGTTGCGTGCTGCTCGGGGGTTGCGACAAGACAACGCCGGCGCTGTTGATGGGTGCAATCAGCATGAACATCCCCGCGATTTTCGTTCCCGCAGGACCAATGTTGCGGGGGAACTGGCGCGGGCAAATTCTTGGCAGCGGTGCGGACGTGATGAAGTATTGGGCCGAGCGTCGCGCTGGGACGATTGATCGCAATGCCTGGATTGAGATCGAGGAAGGCATCGCGCGATCTGCTGGAACCTGCATGACCATGGGTACGGCTTCGACCATGACCAGCCTGGCCGAAGCCTTGGGATTTTCCTTGCCGGGCGCGAGTTCGATTCCCGCAGCTGATTCCAATCACCCGAAGATGGCGAGTCTGTCCGGGCGGCGGATCGTTGAAATGGTCTGGGAGGACCTGAAGCCTCGCGACATTTTGAGAGACGCGTCTTTCCAAAACGCAGTCGCCGCCGTTCTCGCATTAGGGGGTTCTACAAACGCTGTGATTCACCTCATTGCGTTGGCTGGCCGCGCCGGAATTCGACTCACACTCGACGATTTTGATGCGCTGTCCGCAAAGACGCCAGTGTTAGCAAACATTCGGCCTAGCGGCAAATATCTGATGGAAGATTTTTATTATGCCGGTGGAATGAGAGCGTTCTTGCGGGCGTTGTCGTCTCACTTGAACCTGAGTTGCCTGACTGTTACAGGCAAGACTCTCGGAGAAAACATCTCTAGCGCGGAGATTTACAACTCAGATGTGATTCGCGATGAACACAATCCCGTTTTCGAGTCGGGAGGACTCGTGATTCTACGCGGAAATCTCGCCCCAAACGGCGCCGTAATTAAAGCCTCGGCTGCTGAACCGGTGCTGCTGAAACATTCCGGCCGCGCCATTGTTTTTGACAGCTACAACGAAATGAATGCGCGAATCGACGATCCCGGCCTCGACGTGGACAAAAACAGCGTTCTTGTTCTTCGCAATGCTGGCCCAAAGGGCGCGCCGGGAATGCCGGAATGGGGCAATCTGCCAATTCCGCAAAAGCTGCTGAAGGCCGGAGTCCGAGACATGGTCCGAATCTCCGACGCACGAATGAGCGGAACCAATTACGGCACCTGCATCCTTCACGTCTCGCCGGAATCGTTCGTGGGTGGTCCGCTAGCTCTGCTGAAAGAGGGGGACATTGTCGAATTAGATGTATCGAAGAAACAGCTCAATATGTGTGTAAGCAGTGAAGAACTCTCACGCCGCCGACAGAAATGGCGTCCGAAAGACGGAATTTATGCACGCGGTTACGGAAAGTTATTCATCCAACACATTAAGCAAGCTGACGAAGGATGTGACTTCGATTTTCTGGAAGGAACCGCCCCGATTCCAGAACCAGAGATTCATTGAGAGTTCAGACAGTTCGAAACGAAATGGATCCGCATATATGGATATGGCTGAAGAACCGGTTATCGCGGCCTCAATATCCCTTGATCTTGATTACAAAATAGGTAAAGTCTTTAGCGCCATCGAGCAGAATCTGGTGGGGCGTCTTCGGCGGAATCCGGACCACATCGCCCGACGAGAGCTTCACTCGGGTCCCACCTTCTATAGTTCCATTGCGCTTCTCGTGCGGTTCGGTAATCTCTCCTCCAACCATGTTTCCGCCAACCAAAAGGGTCGCGGAACCGGATTCGACAAAGAAGACATCGGCTTGAGTCTCATGCCACTCGACAATGCCGTCAGCTTCACGAACGGACAGCATGAAAAGATCATTCGGATAGTCCTTCAGCTGGCGAGTGGCCACCGCGTGAGGCTTCGAAGGCGCTTCCGTTTTGAGCGTCTGCCCGAGTTGTTTCAACTGGGCAGCCGACCAGTGCTCGAATCCCTCCGGCGGGGTGGTTTGCGCAAGCATGGTCAATGGCAGCACGAAAACAATCGACGACAGCAGGCAAAACTTTTTCACGGTTCACCTCGATGTGGTCATGTTTGCAACTTTGTGAGCAGGCAAGCATACAGAAATCCTTCAGCTTCGCGCAAAAAAGCCGAAATTTCGCGGAGCAAAGTCATCGAAATTGTTCGAATGAGCGCAATAATAATGCCGAGGCGAACTAGAATTGAAAGAAGGAGACGATAGCTCATGACAGCATACATGTCTCGTCGTGAATTCATCGAAACAGGCGTTGGCGTTCTGATGGCCAACTCCGTTGCGGGCAGCACGATGTCTTCGGCGTCAGCTTCCAAATCGTCTCCTCTTGAAAAATCTCCTTTCAAAATCTCCGTTATTACCGACGAAATCTCCCAAGACTTCGGCCACGCCTGCGAAGTCGCGTCCAGGCGGTTTGGCATGGGCTGGGTGGAAATACGCAGTTTGTGGAATAAGAACATCGCGAATCTGGATGGCAAAGAAATCTCAGAGCTGGCTGCTATCCTCAAGAAATATGATCTTCGAGTAACGGACGTGGCGAGCCCGCTGTTTAAGGTTGATTGGCCCGGTGCTCCTCAATCGAAATTTGCCGAGCGTGATAACTTCAATGCGAAGTTTGGCTTTGACCAACAGGATGAAGTCCTCGACCGCTGCATTGAGGTTGCAAAGAAGCTCGGTACCGATCGGATTCGTTGCTTCGATTTCTGGCGGCTTGAAGATCAAGCGCCTTACCGTGCAGCCATAAATGAAAAACTCCATAACGCCGCGGAAAAGGCCGGCAAGGCGGGACTCATTCTGATTCTCGAAAATGAATCTGCCTGCAACACAGCAACTGGCGCAGAAGCCGCCAAGACGCTGGCGGGTGTGCCTTCAAAACATTTCATGTTGAACTGGGACCCGGCGAACGCGGCGCGGCTCGGCGAGATTCCCTATCCCGACGCGTACAACGGATTGCCAAAGGCGCGGATCGGCCACTGTCACGTCAAAGATGTCGCGCAAACCGGCAAGGACTGGGCTGCGATGGGCAAAGGCATCATTGACTGGTCCGGCCAGTTTGCAGCACTGAAACGCGACGGCTTTCGCCATGCGGTCAGCCTTGAAACACACTGGCGCGGGGCCGGCAGCCCGGAAGCATCTTCGATCGAGAGTTGGAAAGGAATGAAGGCTGCGCTGCAGAAAGCCGGCGCCCTCTAAAGAGTTACAGCTTTGACCGTACTCAGCAAACGCGCCACTGGAGCGGGACTCGCGCGCGCTGAAGTCCACGAATTGATCGCGAAAGCCATAGCTACGCTCGCGATCAGCGGTAAGCGCGTCCTTATCATCATTCCTGACGGCACCCGCACCATGCCGATGCCGCTGATGTTCCAACTCTTGCAGGAAGAGATCGGCACAAGGGCCGCCACCTGCGACTACCTGGTCGCCCTCGGAACGCATCAACCTATGAACGAACACCGCCTCAGCCTGTGGCTCGGCGCCCCGGTGAAAGATGGCGAGTGTGGCCATGCGCGGGTCTTCAATCACCGATGGAATCTGCCTGAGACCTTCGCAGATATCGGCACGATTTCATCCGATCAGGTACGAAGCATCTCGCAAAATCTGCTTACCGAATCGATCCACATCAAGATCAATCGTCTGCTGTTTGACTACGATCAAGTCCTGATCTGCGGTCCGGTTTTTCCTCACGAGGTTGTCGGATTCTCTGGCGGAAATAAGTACCTTTTCCCCGGCGTCAGCACGGGCGAGATGATTCATCACACCCATTGGCTCGGGGCGCTACTTGGCAGCTACAACATTATCGGGACCTACGACACTCCGGTTCGGACGCTCATAGACATCGCGGCAAAGAAGGTTTCCGTTGCGGTGGCGTGTCTTGCGCTCGTTCTACGCGAGAACGATATTGCGGGAATATATTTTGGAGAATCTCGCGAAGCATGGAGACTCGCAGCTGAGCACTCGGCACAGGTGCACATTCGCTGGTTGGAAAAGCCGCTCCGGCGTGTGCTCGCCGTGTTGCCTGAAATGTATGACGATCTCTGGACCGGATCTAAGGGCATGTACAAGGTCGAACCCGCTCTTGCCGAAGGTGGTGAAGTGGTCTTGTATGCGCCGCACATCACCGAGGCCAGCTACACGCACAAGCAATACATCGACCAGATCGGCTATCATTGCTGCGATTACTTTCTGAAGCAGTGGAACAGGTTCGAGCACATTCCACGGGGCGTAATTGCCCACTCCACTCACCTGCACGGCCAGGGGACGTACGACGAAACAACCGGCGTAGAAAAGTCCCGAATCAGGGTTACGTTGGCAACAGGCATCCCAAAACGCCAATGCCATAGTCTGGGTTTGGACTATATGGAGCCTTCCAGTATCAAGTTGGAAGAATGGAAGAATCGCGAATCCGAAGGGATCATGCTCGTCCCCCATGCAGGCGAAACACTTTATCGGCTGAAGAACACGCAATCGGCTTCTGCCACGAAACAAGATATGGAGCCGGTCGTCACCTCTCTGTCCGGATAGACTGGGTGGGCAGTTTCAGACCCCGGGAAAATTGCACCGTCCAGCCCGAATGTGTGGCATACAGGAGCAAGCGCTTGGACCACAGCTCGATTCGACGCGATTTCTTGAAGATCGGCGCAGTAGGCGCCGCCAGCTCTGTGTTGATAGCCGGCAGGACGGCTGTCGCGGAATCCCAGCCGCAATCTTCGCAGGGAATTTTCAATGTGATTTCCTTTGGCGCAAAAGCGGATGGCAAGACTCTCGACACGCCCGCTATCAATAAAGCAATCGAAGCAGCCGCAAATGGTGGCGGAACGGTCCTATTCCCCGCCGGCTCGTACCTTTGCTACTCCATTCACCTCAGGAGCAATGTTGGTCTCTATCTTGGCCCCGGCGCAACCATCATCGCCGCTGACAGCCCTGCACCCGGTTCCAGCCGCGGCTACGATCCGCCCGAGCCCAATCAGTGGGATCATTACCAGGATTTTGGTCACAGTCACTGGCACAACAGTCTGATCTGGGGAGAAGACCTCTCCAATATCTCTATTTCAGGCCCGGGCCGCATCTGGGGCAAAGGGCTGAGCCGGGGCGACCGCGACGTGGTACTCGCGCCTGGAATTGGCAACAAGAGTATTAGTCTTAAGAACTGTCGCAATGTCTTACTCCGCGACATCTCGATTCTTCATGGCGGCCACTTCGCGATTCTAGCGACAGGCGTCGACAATCTCACTATCGATAACCTGCTGATCGACACCAACCGCGATGGCATCGATATTGATTGCTGCCGCAATGTTCGTATTTCTAATTGCAGCGTGAATTCACCGTGGGATGACGCAATCTGCCCAAAGAGTTCTTTCGGGCTTGGCTATGCACGCTCTACTGACAACATTACGATCACAAATTGTTACGTCACTGGCGGTTTTGAAGAAGGCACATTACTCGACGGGACGTTTAAGAGATTCGCTCCCGAGGCCCGGGTGGCCAGAAATGGCCGTATTAAGTGCGGGACAGAGAGTAATGGCGGATTCCGAAATATCGCGATTTCCAACTGCGTCATTGAAAATTGCCGGGGAATAGCAATTGAAAGCGTAGACGGTGCGTTCGCAGAAGACATCACGATCAGCAATATAGCAATGCGAGATATTGTCGATGTGCCATTCTTCTTCCGCTTGGGGAGCCGAATGCGTGGCCCGGAAGGCGTTCCGATCGGTCAGCTACGCCGCGTGCTCGTCAGCAATATAGTCGCATCGAATACTGATTCAAGCCAGGCGGCGCTCATCACGGGAATTCCTGGGCACTACATCGAAGACCTGAAATTTCAAAACATCTACCTGCAGTATCGTGGCGGCGGCACGAAGGAGTCTGCCGCCATCACCGTTCCAGAGATCGAAAATGTGTACCCCGACCCCAACCGCTTCGGCCCCCTTCCGGCTCATGGGTTTTTCGTTCGCCATGTCAAAGGCATTGACATGCGGGATATCGAAGTCAGATGCGTACAGGAGGATGCTCGACCAGCCTTTGTCCTGGACGATGTCGATGGAGCTGACTTCACTCACATAAGAGCTTCACGCAATGCGGGTTCGACATTCGCGCTAAAGAACGTGAAGGACTTCAGCATAATCCAGAGCCGGCCTGTCGCCGATGCTTATCTGGAGAATGTCGAGCAGAAGAATGTCTGAAACGCACAGTGATACCGGCTCAGGCTGGCCGCGCAACTGCGTCGCGCGTCATTTCGCCGTCAATCATGCGCCAAATGCGAAACGGATTTTCGTCCTTCAGCTCGGCCGGCAGGAACTCATTCGGACAATCCTGGAAACACACCGGACGGCAAAAGCGAAGAATCGCCTGCGTGCCTACTGAAGTCGACCGCCCATCTGATGTGGCTGGATACGGCCCGCCATGCACCATCGCATGGCTGACTTCAACTCCAGTCGGATATCCGTTGAATACGAGCCGGCCAACTTTGGTTTGAAGCACTGAAATCAAGTCCGCGAATTCAGAGAAATCTTCCTCTGTGCCATGCACGGTCGCCGTCAAATGTCCCTTTAGCTTCGAAGCTGCTTCTAGCACCTGCGCTTTGTTCGAGTGCGAAACCAGCAATGTTGCCGGCCCAAATAACTCCTCTGACAATTCCACGTTGGCAAGAAAAGTCTCCGCGTTGGTTTCCATCACCACCGGATTCACTCGGTAAGAACCGTCATCAGGATCGCCGTTTTTTCCGACGGTGATGCGAAGATTTCCTGTGGACTTTCGCTCATCCCGTCCATGGACAAACGCTGTGCGAATTCCCGCTGTCAGCAAGGTGAACGGCGATGCTTCGGCCACACGCTCTCCCAGCTTGCGAGCCAGCTCCTCTGATGCGCCGGTCTTAGGGACAAAAACCACTCCGGGCTTTGTACAAAACTGTCCGCCGCCGAGAGTGAACGATCCGTACAGCCCGGCAACGATGTGCTCTCCACGTTCCTGAAGCGCTCGCGGCAAAATAAATACCGGATTAATGCTTCCCATCTCGGCAAAGACCGGAATCGGCTCGGGACGCGCTGCTGCGAGGTCCATCAATGCTCGCCCGCCTGCGAGCGATCCCGTGAACCCGACAGCCTTCACGTCCGGATGTTTGACGAGCGCCTGACCAACGGCAATTCCCGAATCAAACAATAGCGAAAAGAGCCCTTCCGGCAAACCAAGAGACCGCACCGCATCCGAAATCACGCGTCCAACCAACTCCCCTGTTCCCGGATGGGCGGGATGCGCTTTCACGATCACGGGATTTCCAGCAGCCCAAGCCGAAACCGAATCGCCTCCTCCGACAGAGAACGCCAACGGAAAATTGCTCGCACCAAAGATCGCAACTGGCCCAAGCGGAATCAGCATCGATCGAATATCAGGCTTGGGTAGCGTCCTCTTAGGGTCGGCTCGATCGATTCGCGCTGAGACCCACGATCCCTCCTGCACAACGTCCGCAAACAATCGCATCTGGCCGCAGGTACGCGCCAGTTCACTTTTGAAGCGCCCTTCAGGCAATCCGGTTTCGAGCTTCGCGCGCTCGATTACTGTCGAGGCAATCTTCTCAAGCCCGGCGGCAACCGCTCGCAAGAACTCCGCGCGCACTTCCCTGGATGAACTTGCCCACTGCGGCGCCGCGGCAACCGCAAGTTCAACTGCGCGATTCACTTCGTTGACGCTTGCCGAGGTGAATTCGGGCTCGCAGGGCTTCCCCGTCTGCGGATCGAACGCGCGAAAAGTAGCTCCTCCAGAGTTGCCGCTTGAGAATCCAATAATCGAACGTCCTGTTAGCTCCGTAGCTGATCGCTGTGTCGTTTCCATAGTGGGCATAGACGGCTGCCTAGAATTCTTAGATTAGTAAGGAAATGTTACGTCGTTTGCGGGATGAAGGGAAATTCAGTTCAGGAAGCCACCGATTCCAGAGACAAAACTGCTTCCCAATCCTTGATCATCGCGGCTATCTCTTTGATTTCTTCCGGGCGCAAACTGGGTAGTGGCGGCCGAACCGGCCCAGCCGCCAGCCCGGCCTGATTCATCATCTCCTTCATGACTGTGACCTCGTACCCGCGCCGCCTCATCCTCAGCGCGTATAGCGGAATCACATACCGTTGCATCAATTTTTTCAGCTCTGCAGTGTTTCCACCTGCCGCAACTTCATGCAGTTGGAGCGAGAGTCGCGGAGCGATCGTTGCGATGCTCGACGTGTAGACGCGAATCCCGATGCTGTAATATCCAGGGACACAGTCATCGCCTGCGCCACCAATCCAGAGCAGCCGGTCGCCGACGCGATGCATGATCTGCTGGTAGCGCCGGATATCGCCCTGGCCATCTTTCCAAGCAGCGAGCGTCGGAACCTTCGCCGCAAGCTTTTCCACCCATACCGGCGAAGGATTCACCCAGTCGCGGCTGTAAACAATGAGGGGAAGCGAAGTGGCTGCGCCAATTGCCGCATAGTATTCAGCGAGAGCGTCGTCATCTGCATTCGGAAAATAAGGCGGCAGCGCGAGAATCGCATCCACCTTTAACCGGGCTGCCTGCTGCGCCAGTTGAACACCAATGGGTAGATTGAATCCTGTACCGCTGATGACCGGAATGCGCCCACGCACCTCCTCGACAATTGCATTCACCACGGCCAGGTGCTCGGTTGCAGTCAAGGAATACAGCTCGCCCGTTCCTCCAGCCGCAACAATCGCCGCAATCGGATGCTGCATCAGCAGCCGGACATTTCTTCTCAGGCCTTCAATGTCGAGCGAAAGATCAGCGTTGAACGGGGTTATGGGAAACGCAATGACACCCCGAAGTTTCTCGCGAAGCTCTTGTGCTTTCATTTGGATTAGTCCGTGCGTGTCTAATCAGTCTTCAACCGATCGTTAAGAATCCCGTCAAGCAGAAAGATATCTGTCAGCAACGCACGCAGGTGGATGGATGCGTTCAAATTGTCGATCAGTTGAGAACCGATTTTCGGTTGCGCGAGCACCAATTCCAGGGCGGCAAGGGAATCAGCCGCATCTCGTTTCAGTACATTCAGAAATGCCTGATACTTCGCCGCTGGCTCAAACCTCTGCTTCTCGACTATGTCGGTAAAGCTCTTTGGGAGCCCGTGCAGCGCTTCGACGGCCCGCTGCAAATGATAGCGGACCTGGCTGCCTTCATCGCTCGGCAGGCCTTTACCGGCGAAACCCAGCATGAATTCGTAGCATTCTTCAATGGCATCACATTGGTCTCCGATCTCTACTAGACCTGCCATCTCAATCGGCATCCGCTAAACCTCGCGATTCGCGCGACGGCGGATTTGGACTCACCACCCAGCGCTCCGGATCGTGCTCATGCAGGTAAAAGTCACGCTTCATCGTTCCAAAGATCATGGAATATGTAATCGGTAACTTTTCTGGGCGGATTGCGAAATATACGTGCACGACGACCAATGCGATCAGCCCCACACCCGCAAGGCCATGAAGTACATACATCAGCCCCCAAGTCATATCACCGAATAAATAAGGATTGCGAGGAAAGATCCCAGTTCGCACCCGGAACATCATGAAGATGCCAGTGAGGATCACTGCGAATCCACAAAGGATAATTACCCCGTGATACAGCTTGTTATCTAACGGATACTTACCAGATCTTCGCGGCAAGGACGCTGCTCTTCCGAAGAAGCGCTGCACCCTTTTCCACGAATCCTGAAGGTCGACCTTGTCCGGCCAGATCGACCAGAAATCCAGGAAGAAGGAAGCGTGAACAATGTGAAAGATCACGGACGCGGTCAGAACAATGCCCGCGATCCAGTGGTACGTAACCCAATCGAACTGCACGCCGACTTTGGGCAGAAACGCAGTGAATAGCAGGACGAACATCGCCGCCGCCATAACCCAATGAAACAGACGCGCCGTCAGCGAATGTCGCGCAATTCGTTCCGGCAATCGGTCATTTAACTCAGGCGGAATTGTTCCCGCAAATTTTTTGGCCTTTGCGAAATAGCGGACGTAAATTGCATGTACAACCAAGAACACAAGTCCCGCGATCAGCGAAACCCAGATCAGAAACCACGCGATATGGATCGGGACCCTTTGTCCCCAGGGACTGGTCGCCCACTCTAGGATGCCCATGCGACCTCCTGCACGCCCGTGATCGAGCGCTTGACCAGATTTCGCATTAGCGGAATCTTGTACGCGTTAAACGTTAACGGCACCGCACCTTCGACGGCCAATTTTCCTGCCATTTCTCCGGTTTGTGCGTTGCGCTGTTGTCCACGAATTGCATCTTCGACTCGCTTCAACCGCAAGGGCCGCGCCGCTGCGGCGTTCACCGACAACCGCGCTTGTTCGATCGTGTCACCCGAAAGCTTGATCGCCGAAGCGACGTTCAATAGCGGAAAGTCCCACACATTGCGGTCTCGGACCTTTTCGAAATAGAAAGTTGCGTCTGCCCAGGTAGAAGGAATGCGAATTGCAGTCAGCAGATCTCCGGGTTGCAGCATTGTCAGGCGGGTTATATCGACCTCAGGTCCGACGAAGTAATCTTCCGCGTCAACCGCGCTCTCGCCCTTCCTGGTACGAACGACAAACTTCGCATCGAGAGCAATCAACGCAGGGGCGGTATCCGACGGATTCACCGCTACACAACGGTCGGCGCCAAGAATCGCATGTTCGCGGTTTCGTCCCACGGGCGTGTCGGCATAGCAGATGTTCCCTCCCGCGCGGTAGCACGGCCATCCGGCACGATAGTACCAGCAGCGGGTATCCTGTGAAACGTTGCCGCCGATCGTGCCCTGGTTGCGAATTTGTGGCGAGGCAACCAAAGCCGCTGCTTGCGCAAGCACACCATATTTCTCTTTCACAAGCGGATGCTGCGCGACTTCAGTGAGCGTAGTCATCGCACCGATCTCAAGCCCTTCGCTCGTCTCGCGAATTCCTTTAAGCTCCTCGACGCCGCTAAGATCGATCACGGCCTTCGGCTTCTTGATCCGGTCCTTCAGCCAGTCGAAGCTGTCGAGTCCACCAGCGAGCACCCAGCCGTCCGCGCCGTGTTGTTGGAGCGCGGTCTGGGCCTCAGCGGTGGAGGTCGGCTGGAGCAGTTCGAACGCCGGCATCACATCTCGAATTACAGCCATAGTTCTCTCCGTTAAATGTGCGCTGTGAATGGATCTTGCGTTGGCCGCCCAGCCTCCAGCGATGTGAGGATCGTGTCCGCATTCACCGGCGCGCGGCGGAACACATCATCGCCAACCGCATCCGCGAGCGCATTCAGGATCGAAGCGCAGCCGCCACCGACCGGCGGTTCGCCGATCCCGCGCGCTCCCACCGGCGTTTCCGGATCAGCAATGTCGAGTGCCGCCCATTGCATATTCACCGGCACATCGAGAATTGTAGGCGGCTTCGTCTGATAAAACCGGCGCGAAACCATATGCCCATACTGAGGATCAAAAACCCACTTCTGGCCAATCGCATGACCGATGCCCAGCGTTGAGCGCCCGAGCACCTGGCCACCAAGGGCCCGCGGATGAATCACGGTGCCGACATCTGCGTACGCAAGAAAATCCACAATGTCGTACTTCCCTGTGTCTCGATCGACCTCTACCTCTGCGAATGTGGTGACAAATGACATCGACGTGCCGTCGCGCGGATATTTATCCTTTGCGACTGCGACCAGTCCCTGGCCGGCAAGCGCCGCAACTGAGGCCTTTGTGTACTTGTTCACATCGTCCGGCGCCTCATGTCCGTCATACTTGCCACCGAGCTTGATCGCGTGTTGAGCAGCTTGCGCGAGTGTCATACTCGAGCCGCCACCCTTGGCATATACACGCTCGTGCCCAACTTCGTAATGTTCGGGCTTGCCGCCGTAGGTCTTTGCGGCGATCTCTTGCAGCTTCTGTTTGGCATCCATGGCAGCGGCATGGGCAGCACGTGTCATTGCATGAGTCGTCTGGCTTCCACCAGAAACGCAGCTCCAGGGCAGGTTCTGCGCAGTATTGCCCCAGGTGAGATCGCATTTTTCCCAGGGCACACCCAGAATTTCCGCGACTACACGATGACAATCGATCACCGACTCCGTTCCCAGGTTTCCGATGCCGGACTGAATTGCAATTCGTCCATTAGGTTTGATCAGGAACAGTCCGTCGTAACCCGTCGATCCACCGTAGAAACAGCTCAATGAAACGCCCAGGCCACGTACTTTCGAGCCCACTGGTTTCGGTTTGTTTGCCACGCGCTCCTGCCAGCGAAATTGCTCGGCGCCGCGGTCCAGCGCATCCTTAATGAAACAGCTGGTGGAGTGCGTCCGCTTGCCATCTCGTACTGGCCCGAAGTCGGCTTTGCCCTCGGGACAATTAATCCGCCGGATGGCCACTTGATCCAGGCCCAGTTTACGGGCCGCTTTCGAAATGACAGTTTCCATCATTACGATGCCCTGCATTCCGCCCGGAGAACTTTGCGCGCCGCGTGGAGGCGTGTTGGTCATTACCGTGGTGCCACGCCAGCGCATTGCAGGAGGCTGATAAAGCAGGGAGACGATCCTTCCGGAAGTGGCAGCGTCGCCGACTGCGTCATAAGGTCCGGTGTTGCAGATCACGAACATGTCAAGTGCCGTGATTCGTCCGTCCTTCGCGAATCCAACTTTGTAGCGGCCGAGCAGGCTCGGCCGGCCACGTCCGATGAAGTTTTCTTCTTCGCGCGTGATGCGCATCATCACCGGCGCATTCGCTTTTTTCGCGAGGAGCGCGGGAATGATCGCTGTAATTGCGGCCGTAATCTTGCTTCCGAATCCGCCACCCGTGTACTCGCTGATGAAAACCACCTGGCTTGGATCTATATGCAGCCAGCGTGCAAGGGCAGGTACTGTTTGGACCGTACTCTGCGTACCCGTGTGGATGTAAACCTTGCCGTTCTGCCAGTAGGCCAACGAACTGCGCGTTTCAAGAGTCTGGTGACTCGTATCGGGAGTGACAAAGCTTTCATCGAGAACCAAAGCCGCACTCTTGAATCCTTGTTCGAGGTCACCGACAGTCCACTCGTCTTGTGCCTTTCCCATTGGAAGACGTCCCTGCTCCGCTTCTTTGAAATCAGCTTCGGTCCATTTCAGTGCAGCAACATCCGGTGGCGGAGGTGCTGCAGGTCGTCCACCAGTCATGGTCGTAGGAGGCGGTTGCTGGACCCAAATATTTCCTTCAACTCGCGGGTTTGGCCCACCTGGACGAAGCGTATCGAGAGGGTCCAGAACAAATGGCAGTGGCTCGAAATCGATATCAATTGCTTCAATGGCCTCGGCGGCCGTGTACTCATCGACCGCAGCCACGGCCAAAACCGGTTCGCCCTGATAAACGGGTTCATTTGTGAGTGCGCGCTCTCCGCGCGGATTCGCTTTGATCACAACTCCGAGATCAGTCAGGCTGTCAGCCGGAGCGGGCAGTTCATCCGCAGTAAGAATTGCTTTCACGCCTGGTATCGCTAAAGCTTTGCTGGTGTCGAGGTGCTTCACGCGGCCGTGCGGCAAGGGACTGAGCAACAGCTTGCAGAACAACATTCCATCCACGCGGAAATCTTCCGCGTACTTTGCCTGACCGGTGACCTTCGCATACAGATCGGCTGTCTGATAGTTCTTGCCGATCACCTTATACTGAGCGCCATATTTCCGCTCCGCACCTGGGATAGGTTCTGCAATTTTAGGCACGGCTCGTCCTCCTCATATATTCAGCCCCGCGCATCAGAGAAGTGAGGATCTTGTCGTAGTCCTGGCAGCGACAAAGGTTTCCCGAAACTCCGTGCGCAAGTTGCGCTCGAGTTGGATTCGGATTCGTTTTTAGATATCCGACGGCTGCCATGACAAACCCAGGCATGCAATACGCGCATTGGAAACCTTGCTCGTCCACAACGCCCTGCTGAACGGGATGCAGCTTGCCATCGGGCGAGGCCAGTCCCTCGATCGTGAGAATCTTTCTATCGCGCACGGTGTGTGTCAGAATCGAGCACGCATAGTGCGGAACGTCGTTGATCAGCACGGTGCACGAACCGCACTCTGCGCGATCGCAACCGAGCTTTGTGCCCGTCAGGCCCAGCTTGTAGCGCAGGGTCCATGCCAGCGTCTCCTGCCGCATCACATCCACGCGTCGCTGCTGGCCATTCACATTAAGAGTGATGAGCCGTTCGCCCAATCCCGCCGACGCTCCGGCGAAATTCGACGCTCTGAATATGTAGCTGGCTGAGGAAACCACTACCCCGCTAGTGATTACGCCTTTAATGAAGGCGCGCCGGGAAATCCTTCTGGCGTCTTTTTCGGTGTGTCGATCTAGCTCTGACATGCCGACAACCTCCGGCAAGATTCACGCGTGGGATTCGAAGCTGAAACCCTTTAATTACTCCGCACACGTGTGACGTGAATTGAGATTCTAAGAAACCTACACAGCGTAAAAACAAAGCTCTCTAATCGCCGACATTCTACATCAACGCGCGAGCCAGCCGCCGTCAATCGTGAGTACGTGGCCGTGCACGTAGTCACTAGCTTCCGAACAAAGGAATATTGCCGCTCCGGCAACATCGTTCGCCTCGCCCATTTGCCGGCGGGAATTCGCTCAAGAATCTGACGATTGCGCACGGGATCATTCCGCAAGCCTGTGGTGTTGTCGGTTGCTATGTACCCGGGAGCGATTGCATTCACATTGATGCCTTTCGCCGCCCACTCGTTTGCCAAGGCCTTCGTCAGCTGCGCGACACCGCCCTTTGCCGCCGCGTATGCGGGCACGAAGATTCCACCTTGAAAAGAAAGCAGAGAAGCGATGTTCACAATCTTCCCTTTCGCACCTCGTTTCAGCATGTTCTGCGCAGCCAGCTGCGACAGCCGGAACACGGCGTTCAAATTCACCGCGATAATTTCATCCCAGTATTCCTCTGGGTATTCCGCCGCTGGCGCGCGCCGAATTATCCCAGCATTGTTTACAAGAATGTCGATGGATCCGAATGCCTCAATCGTCTTCGTGACCAGGCGCAACTGTGTTTCGTGTTGCGAAATATCGCCTTCAATGTAGAGAGTTTTCCGGCCGAGCTGACGCACTCGCTCGCTCGCGCTCACCCCCTCAGTTGTTCTTCCATGACACGCAACATTCGCGCCAGCCTCGGCGAGTGCCACCGCAATTGCCGTGCCCAACCCGCGGCTCGATCCCGTGACCAGGGCGTTCTTTTCATCCAGGCGAAATTTATCAAGAATCATTGCGATGTTACCGGATCATTGCCGGCTCAAGCCGTGGGGAGAGAATCTGAATGCACACCAGCGCCAAAAGATACGCCGACCCGGCCATGAGAAACGGAATCATGTAGCTTCCGGTCCATTGCAGCGCGTAGCCCACTATTTCCGCGATCAGCATTCCACCAATGGCTCCGGCCATGCCACCCATTCCAACGACAGAAGCGACCGCTTTCGATGGGAACATGTCAGAGGTAAGCGCAAACAGGTTTGCTGAAAACCCCTGATGTCCCCCCGCTGCCAGTCCGATTATCAAAACCGCCGGCCACAAGCCCTCGATACGGTATGCCGACACGATAGGTAGAATGCACAGTGCGCATATGAACATTGTGAATTTGCGCGCGAAATTGTGGCTCCTACCTTTCTTGATCAGCGATGACGACAGCCATCCACCGGCAACGCTCCCAACATCGGCGATCAAATAGATCACCACAACAGGTAGTCCAAGACCGGTCAAACTGAGCCCATGATTGCTCTGTAAGAAGCCAGGAATCCAAAATAGATAAAACCACCAGATCGGATCAGTCAGAAATTTTGCGGCTACGAAAGCCCACGCCTGCGGGTAGGAGGCCAGGCGCAGCCATTTGATACGCACAGGAGAATCAGCCGGCTCGCAACGTATGTACGCCAATTCCCCCGCAGAGACCCGCGGATGCTCTTCTGGTTTGCGGTAAATTGCGAGCCATAAGATGAGCCAAACAAATCCAAGTGCGCCAGTAATCAGAAATGCCCATCGCCAGCCCCAATGAACCGTAATCCATGGGACTACAAGAGGCGTGACAACGGCTCCAACGTTGGTGCCCGCGTTAAAGATTCCAATCGCGAGCGATCGCTCTCCCTTTGGAAACCATTCCGCGACGCTCTTGATGCTTGCGGGAAAAACTCCAGCTTCTCCGAATCCCAGCGCCGATCTAGCCGCAAGAAAGCTGTTGAACGAACTCGCTACTGCATGCCCCATTGCGGCCAGGCTCCAGAACACCATCGCCAGGGCGTAGCCCAAACGCGTGCCGACCTTGTCAACGAGCCTGCCGACAACCACCATTCCAAGCGCGTAGGCAGCTTGAAACGCAAACACCAGGTTGCTGTAGTCAATCTCGTTCCATCGCAGATCATGCTGCAGCGTGTTCTTGAGGACGCCGATAACCTGGCGATCCATGTAGTTCTTGGTCACGCCAAGAAGAAGCAGCGTGCAGATGACCCACCGGAAGTGTCCTATTCCAGATTGCAATAGCGTTCGCGATGCAGGAATTTCGGTTGCCGGGGCATCCGATGCAGGCTCGCCAGACGTGGGAAGAGTTCCCATGGAGAGGTTCTGGTCGCCGCTATTTTCGGCCAGCTTCCAACCCGGACGATACCTGTTCGAATCCTCGTTGAACATTCACTACGCCGAACTGGCGGTCTTCGACCTCACGGTGCGCCGCCATTGCCCACAAGAAGCAAATGCTGTGTCCGGGAACCGAGACGTTGGGGTGAAATCCGCTGGGCATCAGTACCGCATCGCCGTCGCGCACCACTGTTACAAGTTCCGGATACTCGGTGTTGTTATACACCAGCTGAAGAGCGAATGCCGGTGCGGGCATGTTGAAGTAGACGTAGAGTTCTTCCAGCATCGCGGCGTGTTCGTGCGGTGGCCAGCTTGTCCAATTGCCCGGCTCGGAAACTGTGAAGCCGGCGATCAGTCGTCCTGCTTCCACATTCTTAGCCAGCAGCATGTGCAGCTCTCGCTTGCACCCCGGCCCGCCGGTCGTGAAGTTCAACCCCGGATTCTTTTCGACGTCGGCGAAACACACGAACTGCAGCGGATAGCGCCTGTCGACCTCGGCAGAAAACTCGGCGAGATCAGCCTTCGAATCGGTGCTGACCTCTACCGACGAATCGCGCGGGATATAAATCGAGTCGTACTTTCCGAGCGCGTGCTTCCTTCCATCAACTGTGACCTCTGCCTTTCCCGAAAGGCAAATCAGCCCAATCTCGCGCTCCCTGGTCGAAAACGACTCGCTTGTTCTTGATCCGTTCAGGATGATGCGCCCATAGGCAAGGTGGCGCATTGCGCTGTTCTTCGGAGTTATTGCAAGGTGGCGACCAACATGCCGGTCAGTGCCACGGAAAACCATTTTTTCTACTTCAGAACTCGAATTCGCAGGTGGCGTCAAGACTGTAGTCACGCAGGTCTCCTTTCTTGCCCTGCACAAAGCATTGCTCAACCCCCTTTACACGCTCATGCACCCGAATATGAAATCTTCGGAACTGCGGCAATTGGTGTCAACCTATTAAGACTGAAATTTACCTTCAGCTTGGCTGAACGAATCCACCGGACAAAGCACTACTTGCAAGCGCCTTACTGGTGTCTTTAGTTCCGCTGAAAGACGATTTCAGTTTTTGCATTTGACACCACAATGCCAACGTTTCTATCTTTATCGGTCGCAAGCGCAAAGTCTGGAACCCCGCTTCCCTTTTTCCGTTGGGCGCCTGAGCTCTTTCATTTAAGTGCCGAGGCTCATAATGCAGCGATATCGAATGTCGTCCATTCTGATCGCAGTAACTATCCTAGCCCTTCTGCTACCGGGACAAGCCCAGAAGCAACCGAAGGAATTCAAGAACTGGCCCGCCGGAGACTCGCCGCGCGAGATCGGCAAGCGCCTCGCGAACCGATTGCTCGAAATTCCCCACTGGAATTCTGGAAAGCCTGAACCGCCAACTCAGATTATCTATCCCGAAGTTGTTACCTGGTACGGCGCGCTCGATTTCGCAAAGGTCACCCGCGACAAGGACCTTCAGTCGCGCCTCATCCGGCGCTTCCAGCCCCTCTTTGGCGACGAGGCCCACCTCATTCCCAATCCCGTGCACGTCGACAACACCGTCTTCGCCGCGGTTCCGCTCGAACTCTACATCCAGACAAAGGAACAAAAATATCTCGACTTAGGGAAAAACTTTGCAGATAAGCAATGGGAAAACGCTACTCCTGACGGCCTGACACCGCAGACACGCTTCTGGATTGATGACATGTACATGGTCACCATCGTGCAGGTACAAGCCTTTCGTGCCACTGGCGACCCTAGGTACCTGGATCACGCAGCGTTGGAGATGACCGCGTACCTCGATAAACTGCAGCAGCCGAATGGGCTCTTCTATCATGCGCCGGACGTTCCGTTTTACTGGGCGCGCGGCGATGGCTGGGTCGCAGCTGGTATGTCTGAGCTATTGGCCTCCTTGCCAGCAAATCATCCCAAACGTGGCCGGATCATGGACGGATACCAAAGGATGATGAATTCCCTGCTTCAGTATCAGGACAAGGACGGCATGTGGCACCAGTTGATCGATCATCCCGAGTCCTACCCGGAAACTTCATCCACTGCCATGTTTACCTTCGCGATGATCACTGGCGTCAAGAAAGGATGGTTGAACGCGAAAACGTATGCGCCCGCAGCCCGTAAAGGCTGGCTTGCTTTGACCACATACCTAGAACCGAATGGAGACATTCGAAATGTCTGCGAAGGCACGGGTAAGAAGAACGACCTGCAGTACTATCTCGACCGGAAAAAGAACACCGGCGATCTGCACGGTCAAGGGCCATTTCTATGGAGTGCGGCGGCGCTGGTGAGGTGAGTGCATCTAAATTTCATGGAGTTTTGAGTAAGGGGAGGGGAAGCATGTGGGTTCGTGGTTGTGCACGTTGCAAGCAAACTCTGGCCAAACAACACCTGTCGCAGATCATTCGTTGCATCTGCGGCTGGGTTTGGGGTGACTGAATATCGCTTTAGTTCGGACCGCAGTTTTACAAATGCAGGCCACTGTTCGTCTTCGTGCTGTTTCTACTTGCACGCGCCGGGGCGCAGGATCTCAGGCTTTCAGGTATTGCGCACGTTGCCTTTCCGGGTGAGCGAGTATCTGAAAGCACGGGATTTCTACACTCGTTTTGGACTCTTGTCTTCTTTACCGCGAACGGCGGGCAATAAGCTTCCCGGAGAAAGCTGTGGCAGATGCGGTCAAACTTTTCCTGCTCACTCTGACGGCTCTCTTTCCCATTGTCGATCCGCTTGCAGGAAGCCCCATCTTCCTGGCAATGACCCGTGAGTATTCCCCGGACACGCGAAAAGCCCTTGCGTGGCGCGTGGCGTTCAACAGCTTGTTCCTGATGATCGGCTCGTATTTCATCGGCACACACGTCCTGAATTTCTTTGGTGTGTCGTTGCCGGTTGTGCAGGTGGGAGGCGGTCTGGTCGTGATCTCAATGGGCTGGAACATGCTCATGCAAAAGGATGAAGCTGAAGAGGCCGCTCGCAGGGGCGTTGATCCATCGGATGTGTTCGGTCGCGCGTTTTATCCTCTAACTCTGCCGCTCACGGTCGGCCCCGGATCTATTTCTGTCGCTGTAACCCTGGGCGCGAACTCGACTCATGCTTATGGCTTCCATATCTGGATCATTCTTGCCGCGCTCGTCGCCATGAGCGTGATCGCGGTCAGCGTTCTCCTTTGCTACGGATTCGCTGATCGCATTGCTCGAGTCTTTGGAAAAACGGGGATGACTGTGATTGTGCGACTTACTTCTTTCCTCCTCGTTTGTATCGGTGTCCAGATCCTGTGGAACGGAGTCAGCGCGCTGCTGTCGTCTCTGCATTTTCAATCTCGATAGGATGACCTCACGTAATTCATGGAGTAAGGTGAAACGATGGCGGGAAAGTTTGAAGGCAAATCGGTGTTGGTCGCCGGCGGAACGGGCGCGCTCGGCCGAGCGGTCAGCCTTGCATTTCTGGACGAACTCGCCAGAGTAACTGTGACGTATCGAAGGGAAGAAGATTTCGCCGGACTGAGAAATATCGCCGGTGCTCGTTCTTCATCGCTCTATGGTGAACAAGCTGATGTTACTGACGAAGCCGGAGTCAGTCGGCTCATCAAGAACGTCGTTTCACAATCAGGTCGGATCGATGTGCTTGTAAACGCAGTCGGCGCCTACGCGGGTGGTACGCCGCTTTGGGAAACCGATCCCCAAGTATTCGAGCAGATGTTGAACCTGAATTTGCGCTCAGGTTTTCTGCTGGCCCGCGCGGTAGTTCCAGTAATGCTGACGCAAGGCAGCGGCGCAATCGTAAATGTATCCTCTCAGGCCGCAGTCAACCATGCAGCTGGCGCGGTAGGTTACGTTGTCTCGAAAGCCGCAGCGGTGGCGATGATCGATTCTTTGGCCGCTGATCTCAAGAGCACAACCATTCGCGCCAACTCGGTCCTTCCCAGCATCATCGATACGGAAGCCAATCGCCGCGCCATGCCGAACGCCGACTTCGGCAAGTGGCCAAAGCCGGATGAGGTAGCAAGAGTCATCCTATTTCTGTGCAGCCAGGATGCTGGCCTCATTAACGGTGCGGCCGTGCCTGTATATGGAAATTCTTAGTTGCTTTTTTGAAGAGGTGATTTCGTGGACCTTAAACAAATAGGCAAGAAACTACGCTCCGTCGCCACAGAAATTGCTCATCCGAAGTCTGCAGTGCCGCAAAAAGTAGAGAGCGGTCGCATTGAAATCGAGCGCAATGGTGAAGTGGCCTATCTTGAATACAGTCTCTCTGGCAACGTACTCGAACTCATCCACACTGAAGTACCGAAAAATTTGCGCGGCATGGGACTTGGTTCGTCGCTGGCTGAAACGGCCCTCAAATGGGCTCGGGAGAAAAATCTCAAAGTTGACGTTGTCTGCCCCGCAGTTCAAGCATATATAGGCAAGCACCCTGAGTACGCCGATTTGGTCATGCACTGAGCAGGTGGGTTATGGTTAGCCACTTCGCGTCAAGCATATTCACGACCCAGATCTGTTCATAGCCCCGCTTTGTGACTCGCTGTGCGGGAATAGAGGTGGAACACTTCGTTGTACGGCTCAACCGGATAGCCATTTTCCTTCCATCCTGCCAGGCCGCCCTTGAGAACTCTTACAGCGAAGAACTGAAACGCGAGTGCCCTGTTTAAGACTGTGCGGCTGGTTTTGTCACTCGGGCAAGTACAGTAGAGAACCGTGTCCTTTTCTTTTGAGATCAAGGAGGGATTCTCAAGCACGTCGTCAGGAGGAATTCGGCGAGCTCCTGGAATGATCTCAGGATATGCAAGGAGATCCAGCGGTTGGCGGACATCAAGAACAAGCACTTCCCGATTTGAGGCGAGCAGCGAATGAAGCTCTTCCGCTGTGATGCTGTGCCGCTCTAGTTCCTCCTGCTTTCTCCCGCGGTTAATCCAGACTCCGGCCATCAAACAGACAACCGTCGCGAGGGCGATAGCAAGAATCAAAATGGATGACAGGTTGCCCATCGGGTGTGTTCCTCAACAGAGAGATTCTCGGCAAACATACCAGGATTCACATCTGGCGAAGCGTACAATTTTCGAATAAGGAGGCAAAATCATTTTGCTGCCAGAGTAGGCGTATGAATTTATGTGCGACCGGTAATCGTAGGACAAGTTGACAGTAGTAAGCTGCAAGTCTCCGGTGTTTGAATTCGAGTGAGTTTCAGTCTCCGAGCACATGCGCAATATGAATCAGATGTCGACCCTGGCTCCGACAGTCGACCGGCCTGAGTGCTGGCCCGCCTTGCCTCTCGATTCCTGGAAGAACACCCGCGACACGCTTCATATGTGGACCCAAATGGTCGGTAAGGTTCGGCTGAAACTGACTCCTCTGGTCAACCATTGGTGGAATGTTCCTCTTTATGTGACTGCCCGCGGGCTGGGTACATCGCGAATTCCGTATGGCAATCGTTCCTTCGAAATTTGGTTCGACTTCATACACCACGCTCTTGTGCTCGAAACCAGTGACGGCGTGTCGAAAAACTTCCCGCTCATTCCCCGCTCAGTTGCCGATTTCTATCAGGCATTTATGCAGTTGCTGCATTCCGCGGAGATTGAAGTAAAGATTTGGCACATGCCGGTCGAAATTCCTGATCCAATTCCATTTGACCAGGATACTGTCCACGCTTCCTACGATCGCGAATGGGTCGAGAAATTCTGGCGAATTTTGTCGTCCGTGGATTCTGTGTTCAACAAGTTTCGTTCGGAGTTTATCGGCAAGAGTAGTCCGGTACATTTTTTTTGGGGCAGCTTTGATCTCGCCGTCAGCCGATTTTCTGCTCGTCGCACGCCAGAGAGGCCCGGCGCCGATTTCATGACTCGGGAAGCCTATTCTCACGAAGTGAGCAGCGTCGGCTTCTGGCCGGGAGGCGGTAACGTAAACGGGCCGGCATTTTATTCCTACGCTGTCCCGGAGCCGCAGGGATTTAAGCAGGCGCGAGTCCGCCCTGCAGCTGCCTTCTACGATCAACAACTAGGTGAATTTCTTCTCATGTACGACGATGTTCGGAAGTCCGAATCACCCACCGTTGCGCTGCTCGACTTCTGCCGGAGTACTTATGAAACTGAAGCCACTTTGGGTAACTGGGACCGTGTGGCGCTAGAACGGGACGCCCACACCTGAGCCCTAACGCGCTGCACAAATATTTCGTTAGACCGGCCAAATCTGCAAAGCGGTCTTGCTCAGAATTCTCTCCTGACTTTCTTTGTTCAGAGGCAAGGCTCGAAAGTCCGCCAGGTTCTTTTTGATTTCCCTAACCCCAGGACTCGGCCAGTCGGTTCCAAACAATGTCTTATCGGCGATCTCTTCCAGGCGAGGAAAGTACTCCAGCAGCGACTTTGGTGGAATTCCGCTGATATCGAGAAAAACATTGGGGTGACGGCGGAGGAGAAAGAACGCTGTCTGCATCCAGATGGGGCGGCCTCCATGAGCCATGATGATCTTCAGCGTGGGAAAATCGACGGCCACATCATCGAGAAAAATCGGGTCGCCGTAACGGTTGCGAGCGCCCGGAAAAATCGACGTGCCAGTGTGAAACATGATGGGAATTTCATTCGTCTCGGCCGCACGATAGATTGTTTCCAGCTCTTTTACGCCATTCACATAATCATTGGGATACAAGAGCTGGTGCGGCGGATGAATTTTGATCATGCGGATCTTTAGGCGCAGCAATTGATCGATATCCGCATGAATGTTCTTGCTATGCCGTGGATGTAACCCGCCGCATGAGATAAGCCGCACAGGATCCTCTTTTACATAATCAGCGACGAACTGATTGACCTCGGGCCTTAGGCCAATCACTTCCGGCGCAACGTAGTTGATCAACACAGCGCGATCTATGCCGGATGCGTCAAGGTATTTCAAGAACGACTTTGGATTCCGGGAAAACTCAAGGATCTGCCCGAAGTTGGGACTTCGGCTGCGTATTAGCTCACGCGCCGGCGCGTGCAGCATGTCATGCGGCTGGATGTGGACATGGCAATCGGTTATCAATCGTTCGTTGTTCCTCTAGCGATGCGGGTTTCTGATCCCATAAACCCGTTCAATTCGCTGATGAGCTATTTCCGAACCTCTCGTGCACCATTCATGTCGTTCATCACTTCTTGTGCGACATGGAATCCAGTATTCGCTGCGGGAACACCCGCATAGATAGCAGTCTGTAGGAGTATCTCCTTTAGATCACAGGGTTCGAGTTCATGCTCCAATCCGGCGCGAACATGCATGCTGAATTCTTCCCATCGTCCGAGCGCAGCCATTGTGGTTAGCACCAGGAGTCGGCGGGTGCGCACGTCGAGACCGGGACGTGTCCAGATGGTTCCCCATGCGTAGCGTGTGATCAACTCCTGGAACTCGCGGTTGAAGTCGGTCATTGCTGCAGTGGCCTTGTCCACGTGAGCATCACCCAGCACGCTGCGACGCATGGAACGTCCTTCATCGGGTTGATCCAGCCGTTCGCGAGCCAACAGAAATCCTGCCAGGGCGGCGCTGAACGAGCGCGTACGCTCCAGGTTCGACAGATGTGCAGCCGGCAATCGCACCGCCTGCGCCCCGGGAATTTTCGCCGCGAGAATTTCGGCGTGGCCGTTCCATGGGGTTGAGACATCTTTGTCGCCGGCAATCACCAGTGTTGGAACGTGGATATCCGCAAGCCGTCCTTTGAAATCGAAATCGCGCAATGCGGCACAACATCCCGCGTAGCCGACGGGATCGGTTCCCAACAGCACAGACTTAATGGCTTCGGCATGTGCGCTTCCCCGGAACTCTGGCGAAAAGAATCTTCCCATTGCCAAATCCAGAATCGATGCCATTCCGCCTTCGCGAACCAGCTTGATGCGCGTTTCCCAGTTGCTCCTTGGCGCGAATTGAGGAGAAGTATTTGCCAGAACCAGAGCAGTGAGGCGATTGACTGTGTGGATCGCAAGCCACTGTCCTATCGCCCCACCGAGAGACAGCCCGCAAAATGCGAAACGGTCGATCTCAAGCGCATTCGCAAGAGCAAGCACATCGCGGCCAAGTAGCTCGATTGAGTACTCACCTTCTGGAGCATCCGATGCCCCATGGCCGCGCGTGTCAAATCGCAAGACTCGGAAGTGCGATAACAGGTCGGCAGCCTGTGGCGTCCACATCCCATGGTCCGTTCCGACGGAATGCGATAGCACCAGCACAGGTTTGTTCGCTTCGCCTTCGAGCCGGTAGTAGATGCGAACACCGTCAACTCTGACGAATGGCAAAGCTATTGCTCCTTCTTCTTTGAGCGTACATTCCTAAAACGCTCACGTGGTCGCCTTCTGTTTCGCGCTTGCGCTGAGGTGCCCTCCGAGATCAGTGCTCTACGAAATTCCTCCGCTGAGCCCAGATACTTTTCAGGTTTCTCCAATTCACGCAAGATATTGGGATCTAGAGCCTCAACTATTTCAGGCATCTCTGATAATACTTGTGTGAGACGCACTCCCCTTTGCGCACTCTTTCGCGCCGCATCGCTCAGAATTTTGTGACTGGCATCACGGCCTAGTTTTCCAGCCAGCGCCATCGACGCACGTTCGGCAAACACGACGCCATTGGTAGCATCCATGTTGGCGAGCATTTTCTCTGCGTCCACAGACAGGCCATCAGCCGCTTCTGCCATCGATGCAGCGGCAAGTCCCGTCGCTTGAATCACAGAAGAAATGATCGGCCACTCCGCTTGCCATCCCCCAACACCACGCTCGTGCTCCTGCACCATTGCCGAAAGAAACGACGCCACTAATCCCGGAACGCGGTTCGCTGCTGCAAGCGTCAATGAACACGCAATCGGATTTTTCTTGTGAGGCATAGTGGAAGAGCCGCCACGCCCTTCTCCGCCGGGCTCGGCCACCTCATCGACTTCGTTCTGCATCAGCAAGGCAATATCGCGCGCCATCTTTCCGAGAGAACCGGTGAGCACTCCGCATGTACAGATCAACGTCGCCAGCCGATCGCGTCGAGTGTGCCACGGCGCGCCTGGCAAACGAAGATCAAGTTCCCTCGCCAGCGCCGTCGCCACGCGAGGGCCATCTTTGCCGAGAGCCGCGAGCGTGCCACTCGCGCCGCCGAACTGAAGCACCAAAGTGTCATTAAACGCGTTCTCCAGGTGTTCCCTGCCGTACCGAATCGCAGCTAGCCAACCCGCAGCCTTTAAGCCAAATGTGACGGGCGGAGCAGCTTGTAACAAAGTGCGTCCAAGCATCACTGTTTTCTTGTGCTGGTTCGACAGTCGCACGAGAAACTTCTCCGTGCATGCAAGATCACCTATCAGAACCGGCTGTGCCTTTTTCAACAACAGGATCAACGCGGCATCTGCGACGTCCTGGCTGGTTGCTCCCCAATGCACAAAGCCAGCTGCAACCGGATCTCTCTTACGCACGACTTCAGTCAGAGCTTTTACGAACGGAATTCCCGGCGTGCCGCCACGCAAAGTATCATGGGCAAGCGTCGCTACATCGAAAGCGTCTGCGTTCGCGACCGACGCAATCGTCGCCCCCGCGTTTTCCGGGATTACGCCGAGTTTCGCTTCGATACGCGCGAGGGCGACCTCGAAGTCGAGCATCGCCTCAAGCACCGATTTGTCTGAGAAAATTTCCGCTAGCGGCTCGGTTGTGGCCAGCGCTTCAATGAGTCGAGCTCCCATGGGCTTCAGGTGGAGAATTATATAGAGGTGCTGAAATTTGGCAGGCGTCTCCGACGCTCGTCTGGATCAGATGTCAAAAAATACCGTTTCGCGCTCGCCGCGTAAGCGAATCTCGAACCCCCATGTATTCACCTGCGCGGGATCGGGTCTGGCGATTAAGGTCTCTCGCCGTTCTGGCGAAACTAACGCGAGCACAGGATCGGATTCGTTCAGCGGATCGCCAGCAAAATAAATGCGCGTATGCAACTGCAACAGAATCCCGCGCCCAAACACCGCCGCGTTCAGGTGGGGCGCTTGCACCGAGTTTCCTGGTCCGGCTACAGGGCCCGGCTTGATCGTCTCAAACTCACACGCTCCATTTTCATCGGTTGCTGCACGCCCGAATCCGCGGAATCCCGCATCAGCGCCGGTTCCGCGCGGATCGTCAGGATGGTTGTACTTCCCTTCGGCGTTCGCCTGCCAGATTTCGATCATCGCGTCGTTCAACGGAACGGCATCGGCATCGAGCACCCTGCATTTCAGTCGTAGCCGTTCTCCCGTGACTTCCGGCCCAGCAATGCGCACCACAGATCGTTTGTCCGTCAGCCCTAAATGCAAGAACGGTCCCGAGGTTTGCGAAGGCGTTGGAATGTGCTCAGTACTCATGTTTCGAAAGGTGTCGCCTCCGGCCCACGCAGCACAATATCGAAGCGATAGCCGAGCGCCCACTGAGGCTTCGTCGTTTCCAAATCAAATTTCGCGATCATCCGCTGCCGCGCCTTCTCATCCGGTATCGATTGATAAATCGGATCAAACGCAAAAAGCGGATCGCCAGGAAAGTACATCTGCGTTATCAACCGGCTCAGAAACGCACGCCCAAAGACGGAAAAATGAATGTGCGCCGGGCGCCAGGCATTGTAATGGTTAAACCACGGATAAGCACCCGGCTTGATGGTTACAAAACGATAATTGCCGTTTTCATCAGTAATCGCTCGGCCCGCACCGCTGAAGTTCGGGTCGAGCGGAGCCGGGTGCTGATCTCGCTGATGCAGATATCTCCCCGCCGCATTTGCCTGCCAGATCTCGATCAGCGTATTCGGTACCGGACGGCCGTTGTCATCCAGCACTCGTCCGGTCACTATAATGCGCTCGCCCACGGGCTCTCCCGCGTGCTGACGAGTTAGATCACTGTCGGTCTCAGTAACAGGATCATGCCCGTAAATCGGCCCGGTAATTTCTGAGAGCGTGTGTGGAAGAAAGATCAGCGGCTTCGACGGGTTCCGAGTGACTGTCGATCTGTAAGACTCATAGACACGATTCGGTTGGCTGCCCGGTTTGTGACGGTGATACGCAATAACCGAATGCTCTTTTGCTTCAGCCTTCAAGGCTACCTCGCGCCGACGCCGCAACCGGCTGAATCATAGCTCAGCAATTACCGGTTGTCACTGCCCACTGCCGGACGTTCGCTGAATGGAAATGGCAATTCGCCTTGTTCAGTTGAACCTCGCGGTCGCTCTGCCCTACAATTCCCTCCCTATACATCATGAAGGCCGCAATGACAGATGCATTGGCAATTGAACGCTCCAAGCACTATCCGATGGAAGTATTAGAGCTGAGCGGACCTCTAACCGGAATCAACGCATCCGTCTTTCAGAACGCGATGCGCCGCGAAGAGCCCGCGGACACGCTGATCCTCGACTTCACTGATGTCCCTTACATGGATTCCGCTGGTCTCGGCCTTCTTGTTAGCGCCTACGTCAGCCGGCAGAAGTCAGGACGAAAAATGGTGTTGAGCGGCATAAATCGCCGTGTGCAGAAGGTCTTCGAGGTCACCCAAACCGCCAGTTTGTTTCTTATTTTCTCCACGCCGGAGGAAGCGGTCGCTGCGCTCTCCAGCGCCGGACAGGCCTGAACAACCTCGGGGACGAGTTCACCCACAGCAAATTGCTCTTTCCAGCTCGTCGTGCTCTACTTCTTGATTCGGAGGAACCGTGATTCGCCCATCACTTCTGGTGATTTCAATTCTCGTTGCGGGAGCTTGCATTACTGTGCCCACTCTTTCTGAAACGCAATCCGCCGATCGCAATTGGATTACCGCCAGCAACCAGTACACGCAAATGTTGCTGGCAGTCGAGTTCAAGCACCATCCTGAGGCCGGTTCGCGCCAAGGCCTGAGCGAGTTCGATACGAAGATTTCGCAACCGAGTTGGGCTGATGAAGATGCACGCCGCCAGGAATTGATGGGCGTCCTGAAAAAGCTCAAAGCAGCCGCGGACGAAAGTAAGCAACGTGAAGTGCAGCAAGATCTGCAAATCATGATCCGGCGGGTCGAACTCGACTTTAAACAGGAAGACTTCGCCCGCGGCCACGAAGTGCCGTTCTTCAATGCCAGCCAGGAAGTCTTCCAGGGAATTCAGTTCCTGCTGGATGAGCAAACTCCCGCGGAAAGGCGCCCAGCGGCGGTAGAGCGAATTCGCAAATACGCCGGGCTCGATCCAGCTTACAAAGCGCTCACCGAGATACTCAAACAGCGCACTCGAGAGCAGATGGCAAAGCAAAACATCATTTATCCCTGGCGGCAGGAGATCGAGACCGAGCTTTCGCGGGACTCGAACTATGTCGAGGGCATCGCTGCGCTGTTCGAGAAGTACAAGCTGGAAGGCTGGCAGGAACCATACGAAAAATTAAAATCACAACTCGCAGACTATGACACTTGGGTGAAGTCGGAAATTCTGCCCAAGGCCCGCCCTGATTTCCGCCTTCCTGCGGAGGAGTACGCTCTGCAACTTCAGGCCTTTGGGATCGATATTCCCCCCTCGCAGCTCGCCGCTTTGGCGCACAAGGCGTTCAATGACATCCAGGCAGAGATGCAACCGATCGCAACGCAGATCGCTCAACAGCGGCATCTTCCGTCGAGCGACTACCGCGATGTCATGCGCGAGCTCAAAAAGCAGCAAATCATCGGCGACGCGATCATGCCGCTGTACAAAGACCGGCTTGCGCAAATCGAAAAGATCATCAGCGAACACCAGATCGTGACTCTTCCTGACCGCCCAGCGCGCATTCGTCTTGCGACGGCTGCCGAAACCGTGCAGCAACCCGCTCCGCATATGGTGCCGCCGCCGTTCCTTCATAACAGTGGCGAAAAAGGCGAATTTGTTCTTCCGTTGAACATTCCAGCAGGTCCCGGGCAACAATCGGAGAAATATGATGACTTCACTTTCGACGCCGCCGCCTGGACGCTCACTGCGCACGAGGCTCGCCCAGGTCACGAATTGCAGTTCGATTCCATGGTCGAGCACGGTGTTTCGCTCGCGCGCGTGCTCTATGCATTCAACAGTACCAATGTCGAAGGCTGGGGACTTTACTCCGAGTATCTGATCAAGCCTTACATGCCACTCGAAGGACAACTCGTCTCGCTCGACTATCGTTTGTTGCGTGCTGCCCGCGCGTTTCTCGATCCCGAGTTGCAGTCGGGAAAAATTCAACCGACCGATGCCTATCGAATCCTAGAGCAGGACGTTGTGCAGTCACATGCCTTCGCACAGGAAGAAGTGGAGCGTTACACCTATCGAGCGCCGGGGCAAGCTAACAGCTATTTCTACGGCTTCACAAAATTGATTGATTTGCGCAAAGAGACCGAAGCGAAACTCGGCTCAAAATTCAACCAGAAGCGCTTCCATGATTTCATTCTGGCGCAGGGACTGTTGCCTCCCGACCTGATGCGGCAGGCGGTCATGAACGATTTCGTGTCGGAGGAAAACCGCAAATAGTGAATCAGGATTGCGTTGGCCGTTCTGTAGCAACTCTCAATTATCAGACGAGGTATGTACCTTTTTTGTATCTCACTTCCGCTACATAGTGTTTCAAATGGTAATACGGAATGTACTGTATCGAACATACGTGCGCACTGAACTAACATCACCGACATCCTAATGTGCACCTGGGAGCGATTGTTAAGGTGCCGAGAATTCTCAAGATGCGCCGACCTGAGAAGCACCGGCACCCTAACAACACCAGCGAATCGGAAAAGACCGACTCGAAAGCAAAAGACGTAATCGAGCTGCCGAACCGGTCAGAAGTAGATCCGAACACGATCGCGCGTTGGGTAAGTCTTGCTGACCAGGCCCTGGGAAATGTCACAGAAACTCCGTCTCCAACTGAAAGCAAGCTTCTCGAACCTACAAACAAGAACAAACGCAACACTGCCTGATTAGACGACGAAATTCACGCAAGTGACAGCCGCGCCAAGACGTCTGCTGTTCGTAGATGACGAACCTTCTATCCGAGCGACCCTGCCCGCAATTTTACGTCGCTACGGTTTTAGCGTGACTGTTTCCGCCACAGTCGCCGCCGCGCTGCATGAAATTGCCAGTCACGAATTTGACCTGCTGCTTTGCGATTTGAACATCGAGCGTGAAGGCGACGGCTACGAGGTTGTGCGCGCTATTCGCGAGGTCAACCCGGCCTGTGTGGTCATCGTTCTCACTGGATATCCAGGCCTGGAAAGCGCGGTCGAAGGAATTCATCAGCGCATAGACGACTACATTGTGAAGCCAGCCAAGGCGGACACGTTGGTCGCGTTGCTCGCCGAAAAACTCGCCTCCCGCAAGACAAAATCTGCCGTGGACAACTGAAGCCCGATCTGCTCCGCTCCCTCGCTTCCACCCATCAGAGCGACGCCCACAACGTTGCCGTTCAATGCACCGAAGGCATCAGCTGCCTCGCCTGTAGCAATTCCAACCTTGGAGAGATCGCGGCGGGCAGAAAATACTTACACACGCAAGACCATCGATTCTTCTTGCCCTACATGTTGGTTCCCGAAGTGCTTCTTTGAACGATCACACGCTTGGCAGTACCGTGATCGTTGCTATACTCCCATCACATGGTCACCGCCCAAACCGCAACTCCCACTGAGAAAAAACTTCTACGTGATCTCGGCCCTGCACATGCTGCTTCCATCGTCATCGGTGTCGTCATCGGCAGCGGCATTTTTCTTGTCCCCGCTGAGATGATTCAGGCCGCAGGCTCAGCCCGCCTGGTATATCTCGCCTGGATCGTGGGAGGAATTTTTTCATTTTTTGGCGCGGTAACGTATGCAGAACTTGGCGCAATGAAACCGCAAGCCGGCGGCGAGTACGTTTACATCCGTGACGCTTACGGCCCATTGGCAGGGTTTCTCACCGGCTGGACCTGGACGGTCATCATCAAGCCGACGTCGCTGGCCGCCATCTCGACCGGCATCGTGCGCCTGCTGACGAATTTTCCTTATTTTGCGTTTCTTTCCCATCCTCTGATTAGCATTGCAAGGTTCTCTTTCACCTCGGGACAGCTCGTCGCAATAGCATTTGTTGTGTTTATTTCCATCGTGAACTACATCGGCGTTCGCCGCGCTGGAAATTTTCAACTCGCGTTCACCATCTTGAAAATTGTTTTGATCATCGCCATTTCGGGACTGGCATTCATTTCCCGAGGCGATTGGGCGCACTTCACGCAGCACTACTCAGGCGCAACCGGCGGAATCGCAGGATTCGTTGCTGCCGTGGCTGCCGCTTTATGGGCATATGACGGCTGGAGTGATCTCAACATGGTCGCTGAGGAAGTACGCGATCCCGAGCGGAATATCCCACTCGCGCTTGTTGGCGGCCTCGTCACCATTTGCGCCCTGTACATGATCGTGAACGCTGCTGTGCAATACGCGCTTCCGGCGGTGACTGTCGCCCAATCCGCGTCGCCCATGGCTGACGCAGTCCGCGCGTCTTTGCTTGGATCGGCCGCCGCCATCGTGGTCTCAGCCGCGATGGTAATCTCGCTGAGTACGTCACTGAACGGCGTCGCCATGAGCGGATCACGCATGGCGTTTGCGCTGGCGCGCGACGGCAACTTTTTCTCCAACCTCGCCAAGGTTCATCCACGCTTTCACACCCCGCACGTTGCAATCTTTGTGCAGGCAGTCCTTTCTGTATGTTTTCTCTTGATCGGTGGAAGCTTCCGCCAGCTGTTCACGCTGGCTATCTTCGCCGAGTGGCTGTCTTATATGGCCGCGAGCGGGTCGTTGTTCGTCTTCAATCGTGGAACGATTGTGCAGCGACCTGTATGGCGCTATCCACTCGCGCCGGCGTTGTTCATCGTGGCTTCCACAGGTCTTCTTTATTACACGTTCACGAGCAACCTGCGTTACTCGTCACTCGGGGTCCTTGTGATTCTTGGGGGTATCCCAGTTTATTACTGGTTCGCGCAACATCGTAAGTTATAAGAAACACGTTCCTTTTCTGGAAATCTTCCGCCTTTCGTTACTCAGCTATTACCTTCGTACTAGCGCGGCAGGTACGTTTACCCCCTATAGCATTCTCCCGTAACCTAGGTTTTCGTCCGGTCTGCCTCTCCCCAGGCCCGGGTGTCCCTCGGAGATAAGAATGTATTTGTCTACAAACCAGCCCCTGACGCTCGGTCTATTACCCGAAAAAAAACGCGATTGGCGCACGTTTTTGGTCAGCTACAGCTTTGTTCTGGCTGTCGTCCTTGTAGTTCTTCTCGCACGCTTGATTTGGCCAGACCGCATGGAAACATGGACGCGCTATACGGTCACAGAAATCATTCCCCGTCCTGAACTGGTCACCGAAAAGGCTCCGGAGCTCAAGCCGCAAAAAATCGTCAAACCTCTTCCTGTGGCTAAGTTTGAAGCGCCAAAGCTCGTCGTCCCGCGCGAACTGCCGAAACCGAAGGTGGAAGAGGCGAAGCTCGAACCACCAAAGATTCAGCCAGCAAATTTCGATGCGCCCAAGTTGCAGCCGATCTCCGCCGCTATGCCCGCCAAGATCATTCACACCGGCGAGTTTGGTAGTTCAGCCACACCAACTATTAACGCCCCGATACAAAAGGTGCAGACCGGCGGCTTCGGTGATCCCAACGGTTTGCCAGGCGAAGGCAAGCAAGGCGCGAAATTGGTCGCTGCCAAACTCGGCTCCTTTGATATGCCTGACGGCGCTGGAACCGGCAATGGCACTGGTGGGGCAAAAGGAATCAAGGGCACAATTGCAAGTGCCGGGTTCGGCAACGGCGTTGCACAACCAGGGTTTGGTGACGGCCGCAAAAGCGGACAAGGCGTTCAGAGCTCAGGGTTTGCAACGCAGCAGGTGGCAGCTAACACGAAGCACAACCTGGACGACTCTGCGGCACTGACGACGCAGGTCGAAGTTCTGTACAAACCGAAGCCGGTGTACACGGATGAAGCGCGCAAATTGAACATCGAGGGCGAGGTGCTGCTCGAAGTTCTGTTCAGCGCAAATGGTGAGTTGCACGTGAATCGCGTGGTTCGCGGCTTGGGCCATGGACTCGACGAAGCAGCCATCGCCGCGACGAACAAGATCAAGTTCAAGCCGGCGCAACGGAACGGATCAGCGATCGATTCCACCGCTATTGTGCACGTCATGTTCCAGATGGCTTCGTAGTCTCGGTTCGCGTTTCCAGTAGTCATGTGAGCAGTTTCGAGGGGACACATGAAAGTTTTCATTGCTCTTTTTTTCTGTCTGTCCGCACTGGGCGCTCCGGCGCAGCAAACGCCCGACGCATCACAACCGGCAGCCGCGCAGCCTGCGGCTGTGCAGCCGGTATCCACGACCGCGCCGGGACTGGCAATCGCGCAGGCCACACAACGAAAGCCGGTCAGCGCCGATCAAGTCATCGATTTGATCATCGAACGCGAGCATGCCCTGATCCAGTTCCTTACCAATCGCACGCCGCTGGTGGAGACGTATCTGCAAAACCTGCAACCCGACTCTAAGCTGGGCGCGACGCCAAAAGAAGACCACTATTTTCTCGGCCGCCTCGATATGGGCCCCGCCATCGAGCGCCGAGACTATCTCGCCTCGCAGCTGAGCCTGCAAAAAACTCTAATGGGTGGCGTAAGCCGGCTCTTCCGCATCGAGTACCAGCCGATGGGATTCTCATGGATGGTCTTCGCTGACCGCCAGAACTTTGACCGCAGCCACTACGACTTCGAGTTCGTGCGTCGCGAATTTCTCGGTGACATACGCTGCCTGGTGTTTGACGTGAAACCGAAAGCAAATGCCGGCAAAGGAATGTTCGAAGGCCGAATCTGGGTCGAGGACCAGAATTACAACATCGTGCGCCTCAATGGAACCTATGTTCCGCGTCCGAAAAATGCCGAATTCTTCCACATGGACAGCTGGCGCCTCAATCTCGTCCCAGGATACTGGGTGCCTGCTTACATCTACAGCGAAGAGGGCGACTTCAGCTACGGATCGAAAGACAAGCTGGCCTTCAAGGCGCAGTCCCGAATCTGGGGTTATTCTCTCGCCAAGAACAATAAGGAAGGCGAACTTACCGACCTGAAGATAGATGAAGTGAAAGACACCAGCGCCAGCGCGCAGGATGCTTCCCCGCTCGAAGCGCAGCGTGAATGGCAGCAACAGGCTGAAGACAACGTGGTTGAGCGTCTGCACGAAGCTGGATTGCTCGCGCCTCCGGGAGACGTCGATAAGGTTTTACAGACAGTTATCAACAACATCGAAATCACCAACAATATCGACCTGCCACGACCGGTTCGTGCGCGCGTCATGTTGACATCTCCGCTTGAGACCTTCAGCGTGGGCAACACAATCATCGTCAGCCGTGGATTGATCGACACACTGCCCGACGAGGCCAGTCTTGCGGCGATTCTTTCTCACGAACTGGCACACATTGTGCTCGGTCACAACCTCGGCAGCAAATTCGCCTTCAACGATCGCATGTTGTTCAGCGACGAATCGACTTACCAGAACTTCGGCTTCAAACATAATCCGGACGAAGAAGCTGCAGCCGACGCTAAAGCTCTTGAGCTGCTGAAAAATTCGCCGTACGCGCAGAAGCTCGCTTCTGCCGGCTTGTATTTGAAGCAACTGCAAGCCCGCGCTCCCAGTCTTGGGGCTCTGCTAAGTTCGCATCTTGGCAATAGTTTCAGTGACGGCAAGGGTCAAATTACTCGGCTTTCAGCTCTGATCCAATCGGCGCCAAATCTCGACGACAACAAACTCGACCAGATCGCTGCATTACCGCTCGGCGGCAGAATCAAACTCGATCCGTGGGAAGACCGGGTCGAAATGATCAAGGCAGCGCCCGTGGCAATCCTGAACCCGCGCGACAAAATGCCGTTTGAAGTCACACCGTTCTTCCCTCGTTTGTCTCGGCTAAACAACGGAACCGAAACCGCCACAGCTCCAGGCTCACCGACCGCGCAGAACGGAACTCCGGGACAGCAGTAGATTTGCGAAGTTTTTAGGCAACAGGCCGGAGCGATCCGGCCTTTTTCCTAGCGTCGGCGTCCACGCCCGCCTATACTAGCTGACGCCTCGATCCAAGCGGAGGCCTCATGGCAACCGTATCCACCCCAAAAGAGAGACGTGCAGCCCGCATCGCCCTTGTCGAAGAGCACATCCGCCTCGAAAACGCACACGACCTCGAAGGCGTTATCTCCACCTTCGGCGATACCGCGCAATATGACGATGAGCCCTGGGGAGAACACCACAAAGGCAAAGACGGCGTCCGCTCGTTTTACTCGGGCCTGATGAAAGCGCTTCCGGACCTTCAAATCATCGTCCAGCATCGATACGTCACCGACGATGCGATCATCGTTGAAGTCATCATTCGCGGCACGCATCTGGGCGCGTGGCGCAGTCTCCCGGCAACCGGACGGCGCGTTGAGATTCCTCTCTGCGGGGTGTACACATTCGACGAGAACGACCGGCTGGCAGGCGAGCGCATCTACTACGACCGCGGCACGGTGCTGCGCCAACTTGGCGTGTTTCACGAGCCAGAGAGCGCGCTGGGGCAGATTTCGGTTCTCGCCACGCATCCCGTGACGATTGCGCGAGCGGTGGTGCGGAAACTGTTTCGTGGATAGGTATTCCTCGCTCATTTTGTCATTCCGAAGCGATAGCGAAGCGTGGAGCGTGGAATCTGCTTTTCGTTCGCGATCAGCCCAACTTCATCTTTGAGTGCTGAGTTGTGGCGAGTGAGGGCTGCGTGTGCCCTATACACGTTCCGTGCAAATTCTGCCATTTATACTTCCCTGCTGCGAACCTTTGCTCGATTGATCACGTATTAATAAGCAGGAGACCTTCATGCAACATCGCATCACCGGAACCACCATGCCCGTGCTTGAGTTTGCGCTCGACCCAAACGAAGCCATCATCTCCGAGGCGGGAGAACTTTCGTGGATGAGCAGTTCCATCCAGATGACCACGCACACCCAATTCGCAGGCGGCGGAGGGCTGTTCGGCGTGATCAAGCGCGTAGCTGGAGGCGGATCGCTCTTTATGACTGAGTATCGCGCCTACGGCGCTGCCGGCGAGGTTGCGTTCGCAACCAAGCTGCCCGGACACATTGTTCCCGTTGAAGTCGCTCCGGGCCACGAATACTTCATTCATCGCCACGGCTTTCTGTGCGCAACGCCGCAGATTCAAATTTCCGTCGGCTTCCAGCGCGCGCTTGGCGCCGGCATCTTCGGCGGCGATGGCTTCCTTCTACAAAGACTCAGCGGTCAGGGAACCGCTTGGCTCGAACTCTCCGGCGAACTGGTCGTGCGCGATTTGCGACCGGGAGAAACCTTGCGCGTTCATCCTGGCCACGTCGGCGCGTTTCAGTCGAGTGTGTCTTTCGATATCACGACCGTGCCTGGCATCAAAAACATGATCTTCGGCGGCGATGGAATTTTTCTCGCCGCGCTCACCGGCCCAGGACGAATCTGGCTACAGACCCTGCCGATCAGCAAGCTCGCCCATGCCATCGACCACTACTTGCCAGATCCGGATAGAAGAACCGTTGAAGGCGGCGTAGTCGGAGGAATCTTGGGTTCGGTTCTGGATGGGATGAAAAGATAGTCGAACTACATACGGAAACTCAGAACGGCATCCGGACTGGCCCATTGGCAATCCAATCTTTCGTAATCTTCTTGCTTCTACCTTCCTGCCTTACCTTGTCTTTCAGTCCTTTCAAATGTTCCTCAAACACTTCACTCCAGACCGGCGCCGCCGCAAGCGCCAGTTATTCAATAGCTCCGTGCGCGTCTTCACTGCAAAGGGCTCGATTGATGCGCTCGGCGTGAACATCAGCGACGTGGGCATGTCACTGTTCACGATCGCGAATCTGTCATTGGATTCTCAAATCCACCTTGAACTGATCCCGCCCGGAAAGTCAGCTCCTGTGCGCATTGCAGGAACCGTTCGCCACCGCGCTCTGTATTTGTATGGGATCGAGTTTTCATCGCCATCGAGCCAGGATTCCGAGCCTTGGGGCGAGGTGCTCCAACCAGCATTTCATCCCGAGCAAGCCGAATGACTCCGCAGAAGTCATTCGGCGCGTCGAGGGATCTGCAGTCCCACCTTCTCGCCCCAACCTTCGGCGAGATCTTGCCAGGTTGGGTTTTTGCTCATGATCAACGCCAACCGCTTCGCTCATGTCTATGACTTAAGCTGCTTCTCTCCAGCGATGGCTGCGCCGATGCGGTGAAAAAACTCGTAATAGACCAAACGATTGATGTTGTACCGCTTCGTGAACCCTCCGATTTCGCCACGTTTATGTTGGAGGGCTCGACGGTAAATGCTGTTTGTCACGCCTGTATAGAGGTTCAACGAGCGACTCGCCATGATGTACACGTGGTAGGTTCTTGTACGCAACTGCAGATCCCTCGACTGTGAGGGTCATTCGCGAGCGAATGATCTTCTTCGCTCGGGATGACACTACCGGGATACAAGGATGAGCGTTTGTGACGAATGAACGTTCCCAACGTGAGTGGCTGTGCATTGAGACGGGTGAGAAGAAATTTGTGAAGAGACTTTGCAGTAAAAGTAAAAAGGCTGCGACTTTGGTTATGCTCTAGCCGCCAGCTCCTGCGAGAGAGCTAACAGCGTGGAGTCATGCACCGTCGCAGCCCTTGATGTGATTACTGCTTTCGCAGTTCCAAACCCCAACTGCTCCTCGCAGAGTCAGTCGGTTTTTTCGGGTCTGGCGCTCTTCCAGTTGCCCTTCAGAGCTATCACCCAGCTTACTTCGGACTGGCTAATTTTATTTTGCCAACCCTTTCAGCCGTCGACGAAAGCTACGTTAAATTCTCACGATTTTGATGTCAATTTCAAATCCCGTCTCCAACACACATTTCTGTGGATGCGATGTGCAAAACAGGATTCAAACTAGGAAAAGCCTCTCATTGCTGTGGAAAAGCACCCAATCAGGCTCTTGACCCAGCTGCTCAGGACGCGCATTGTAGTTTCAGCATCGAAAAGAAGTACGAAATGTCGCATCTCATCGCCTATGTGGATGGAGGATCTCTCGGAAATCCCGGGCCGTCCGGTATTGGCGTAATAATTGACGGCTGCGAAAACGGGCCGATCCGTATTCAGAAATGGATCGGTCACCAGGACAACAACGTAGCTGAGTATCTGGCTCTCCTGGAGGCTCTGCAACGTGCTCTGGCAATGAGCGCGCGCGCTCTGCACGTCTTCTCTGATTCAGAAATCGTCGTCAAGCAAATGCGTGGCGAGTACACCTGCCGCAGCCCACGCCTCTACTCGCTGAATTGGATCTGCCGCAAGCTCGCACGATCACTGGAATTTTCCATCTCACACATTCGGCGCGAGAACAATGCCGAGGCCAACATGCTGGCAAGTTCTGCCGCGCGCGGAGAGTTCCTGGACAAGCTCTGCGCAACTCTCTAGCTCGGCGCTTCACTGCATTTTCCTTCACCCCAGAGTTCTTTTGCGCATCCAAATTGCTCGGCGCTTATGCCACGCAGAGACATCATCGTCATGGGCGCATCCGCGGGCGGGATCGGCGTCCTGCAAACAATTCTGTCCAATTTACCCTGGGATTTACCCGCCTCCGTTTTTGTTGTCGTCCATACTCCCCAGGAAAATCCCGGTGTGCTGCCGGACATTCTGAATCGATGCAGCAAATTGCCTGTGATTTTTGCAGTACACAATGCGCCAATCCTGCCCGCACGTGTTTACATCGCTCCCGGCGGACAGCGTCATATGTTGCTGGATCGTGGCAAAGTGCTCTTGCAACCCGGTCCACGCGAAAACCGAAGTCGGCCATCGATCGATGCCCTCTTCCGTTCTGCCTCGTTCGCCTATGGTGTCCGCACCATCGGAGTTGTCTTGAGTGGGAACTTGGACGATGGTGCGGCCGGCCTCGCTGAGATCAAGCGGCGCAGCGGCACTGCCATCGTGCAGGACCCGGAAGACGCCGACGCACCCTCCATGCCAACCTCCGCTATGTCGGCGACCGATATTGACTTCGTTTTGCCTTCGCGTGAGATTGGGCCCAAGTTAATTGAACTCTCGACAGCCGAAATTGACGAAAGAGTCCATCTCATTTCAAACGGCAACAAAATAATGGAACCTACTGGCCAGGTATATTCCTGCCCAGAGTGCGGCGGAGTACTCGAAGAGATTCAAGAAGGAGAGCTGGTTCGCTTTCGTTGCCGCGTCGGGCATCTCTACTCACCGGAAAGCCTGATGGCAGATCAAAACGTGGCGACGGAACGGGCACTATGGGCAGCGATCCGCAGCCTGGAGGAACAGGCCGAATTTTCCGAGCGCTTAGCGGAGAGCTCTCGCGAGAAAAAGCGGATGCGCCTCGCGCATCGCTTTAGCGAGAAGGCGAAAACCAGTCGCGACGATGCTGCCCTGCTCCGCAGCCTGCTGGAGCGCACCGCCGAGGAAGTTCTTGAAGTCCCATTGGAGCAAACCGGGACTGAGCAATAGGTGCGGTATGCCAAAACCAAACAAACGTGCGGAGGAAGCAAAAGAGCGGCTAAAACACTTCGAGGAAACGGCACAGAGTCTACATGACATCGCGGACGTGCTTCACAATAAAGCTGAAAGGATTCATAAAGACGCCATCGCCACGCATGAACGCGCCCGCGCAGCCCGCAAACGGGCCAAGGACGCTTTGGAAGTGCGCCCACAAACGCCACGAAAGGCCAGATGACGTCGTGAACGAAGTCGATACGGCCGACGTCCTGGTACAAACAGCGCGCAGCCTACAGCTTCAGGCACAAATTCTTCGCAACAGTCACGCAATTTGATGAAGGAAGCCGGCCGTGTTCGCGCCCCAAGCAAGTCAGCACAAGCAGGAAAGTAGGCGAACCCGGCGAGTCTTCAGGACCAAGCGGCGCAAAACGAGTTGACTGCAGCATGCTTGTTGCTTTAAACACTGTTCTCTATCGAACAATTCTCAAATGACAAATCCCCTTGTTTGTACCCGGACGTTGCGCTAGAGTCTTCGTTGCTGTGGAAGTGCAGAAAGTCAAACCACATCAGGCTTCTCCTACCTTCGAGAAAATGAATCGTGAGCGTCTTCAGCAGTCTCGCGACGCGAAACATTCTGCTAAGCAAGCCGTAGATAAAGCCCATGAACTCGTACTCCAGAGCAAAGAATTAGTCCAGCGGCTGCGCGACAAGAAACGTAAAGCGAGCTAAACGTACAAGCTAGACTTCCTCGCAAAAGACTACAATTGCTTCGCGATTGGGTGCACAGTGACTCCGAAGGCCAAAGTACGTGGCGCGCAGCCGTGGTGTCGGCTGATTGCAATCGGAGCGTCTGCGGGCGGGCTTCCCGCGCTCACTTCCGTTCTAAGCGGTATCGACGGCGAGTTTCCTGGCATTGTCATAGTTCAGCATCTGGATCCCCGCCATAAAAGCCAGATGGCCGCGCTGCTTTCAAGGCAGACAAAAAAGCGCGTTACTGAGGCCAAACACGGCGAACCGATCCGTGCCGGCCAGATTTATATCGGGCCGCCCAATGAGCATTTATTGGTCTCTCGCGGTAGAATCCAGCTAGCTCACTCGCGATTGGTGCGCTTCTCGCGGCCTTCCATCGACTTGATGTTCGGCTCAGTCGCAGCAGTCTACGGTGAAGAAGCTATTGGTGTTATCCTTAGCGGCTCAAACCGTGACGGGGCGGATGGCATTGCGGCCATTAAAAGCGCGGGTGGAATTACCATGGCGCAAAGCCCGGCAACTGCTGAGTACCGGATCATGCCGCAGGCCGCTATTGATACCGGTTGTGTTGACTTAGTCGTCCCGCTCAATGAGATGGGCAAAGCGTTAACAGAGCTCCTGAAAAAGGGCAAATCATCAGCATGGCAAAAGACGTCTCACTGAAGGATCTGCTGCAGGAGCTCGCGGAACAACGCAATTTCGATTTCCGCGGATACAAGAAAACTACTCTTGAGCGACGCTTTCGCCGGCGGATGTTCCAACTCAACCTGGGAAACTACGAGGAATATGGCAAGTACATCCGCAAGCATCACGACGAAGTAAACGAGCTGCTGAACACGCTTCTGATTAATGTCACGGAGTTTTTCCGCGATCCTCCGGCATGGGAAATTCTGCGCCACGAAATCCTTCCTCAGCTCTTGAAACGACTGAAGCCCGGCCACTCATTTCGCGTGTGGAGCGCCGGATGCGCGAGTGGCGAAGAGCCATACTCGATCGCAATGTTATTGGCGGAGCATTTCGGTGAGCGAATTCAGGATTACGACATAAAGATTTATGCAACCGATATCGACGAAGAAGCGCTAAACACCGCCCGCCGCGGCGAGTACTCACTAGAGTCAGTAAAGCGCGTGCGTCCCGAGTGGCGCGACAAGTACTTCCATGGCAAAGGTCTGTTCCGCGTGAATCGCGAGATTCGCCGCCTGGTCATCTTCGGGCGCAGTAATCTAGCCCATGACGCCCCCATTTCCCACGTAGATTTGCTCGTCTGCCGCAACTTGCTCATCTACTTCGACTCCGAGCTGCAAAAGCAGATCCTCTCACGGCTTCACTATGCACTCGAGCCCGGGGGAGTGCTTTTTCTCGGAAAGTCGGAATCACAACTGACCAATTCTCAGATGTTTCGGCGCCTGAATGCTCGTTGGCGGATATTCCAGCGAATCACGAATCCGCCCATTTTGGATGAACGCACAGAAGCGCAGCCGGAAGTAAACCAGGAGCCAGCCAACGGAGACAATCGAGGCCGCCAGGAACTCGAAGTCATCCGCCAGCAGTATCGCTATCTCTTGGAGACACTTCGTATCGGCGTATTGTCTCTGGGCGTTGACGACGTCATTGTGCAGAACAACGCCTCCGCTCTCATTCTTTGCGGACTTCAGCCGACCAATCTCGCCGGCAAACGCCTCACCGACACCGATGTGTTCATTCGGATCCCCGACTTAGCTTTGCATCTTCAAGCGACCCGCTTGAATAACGAGTCTTCGCGCTTTCAGGTGCACCTTAAGTCTGGCTCCGATGACCGATTGGGCGAAATTACCATTCGGCCAGTCCTCGACGAGGAAGGGCGGCGCAGCGGCACGCTGATTTACATCGAAGACCAGACAGTACAGGAAAAACTGCAAACCACGGTTGAGGAACTGGAATCGACCAGCGAAGAACTGCAATCTGCCAATGAGGAGTTGGAGACCACCAACGAAGAGCTTCAGTCCACTAACGAAGAACTCGAAACCACGAACGAAGAACTGCAATCTACCAACGAAGAGCTTGAGACCACCAACGAAGAGCTGCAATCGCTGAATGAAGAACTGGAAACCACAAACCAGGAACTCGAAGAACGCAGCAAAGAATTGGACCAGGTGAATAGCGTCTACGCGCAAACGCTGGAAAAAATCCGCCTTCCGGTCATGCTGGTAAATCAGGAAAACCATATTGAATTTTGGAACGGGATGGCGCTGCGGCTTTTCGGCTTCAAAACCAAACCGCCGGTGGATTTGGCGCTTGATCAGCTTCCCGTTTCTGAAAACCTGCGCAACCTGCTGCTACGTAGGCTTCGCAGCGTGCTAACGAAAGAACAACCCGTGATTGCACGCGAACAATTTCTTGGAGGGCGGCTGGGGGTAACGGCAGACATTCATTTCAGCGTGATACCCAAGGAAGATCGCAGTAAAAATGTGCTAATCATGTTCGAGCCCTCGGGAGGCCTCAAAGCTGGTAAAAAGGAACGTCCACGTACGAATCGGCCCCGCCGGTGAGCGCTATCTCTTCGCCGCATTGGAAAACGTGAATCCTGAATATCTAGTTCTTACTTCCGCCATTTCGTCGCTTGAGCTCGGATTCCAGGCACTCGCATTGCCCGCCTCTGTTATGCTCCAGCCGTGAAGCGACTCCACGTCCTGATTGTTGGCGCGGGGAGGCTGGGCACGGCGCTGGCGCTACGGCTCTCCGAAGCTGGATACCAGGTTTCCAAGGTCGTCTCCCACAAGAGTCCGCGCGCGAAAAAAGTCGGCGCGGATCTTGTTTGGTTCTGCGTTCCGGATGGAAAGATTGAACTCGTCGCCCAAGAGTTCTCCAATCGTGAATGGCGCGGCAAGGTTGCCTTTCATTCGAGCGGCGCCTTGACTAGCGATGCTCTACGCTCTCTTCGCAATTCTGGCGGGCATGTTGCCTCCGCGCATCCACTAATGACTTTCGTCAAAGGATCCGTGCCTGAGCTTGCGGGCGTTTCGTTTGCTGTCGAGGGAGATCCCTCGGCTGCGCGCCTGGCCCGGCAAGTCGTTCGTGCCTTGGGCGGCAAGCCGGTGGGTATTAAGAAAGAAGACAAAGCTGCCTATCATGTGTTCGCGACAATGATCTGTCCGCTGCTAGTTTCTCTGCTCGCGGCATCGGAGCGCACGGCAGCGCTGGCCGGAATTTCCGAGGTCGGAGCACGCCGCCGGATGATGCCCATCATCCGCCAGACTCTACGAAACTACGAAAAGCTCGGCCCTGCCGGAGCATTCAGCGGCCCTATTGTGCGCGGAGATGTGGAAATAATCCGGAGTCACTTGAAGACCCTTGCGAAAACACCGGCAGCCCGAAACGCATATGTCGCTTTGCTACGAGCCGCGCTGGAGTATCTTCCGAGCGAAAATCGCACCGCGATCAAGCGATTGTTAAGAACTCTCTCTTCGCGAACTTAGCGCAATTCTTTGCGATCTTTGCGGTAAGGATCTCTTGACCGCAAAGGCCGCAAGGAAATGCCACAATGATCGCCAAGAAGACATAGGTCTGTGCTGCTAAGCAAAGAACTCGCTGCAATCGGCAACACACAAATCAGGCGAGCAAGCGTTCAGCTGCTCGAAGCTGAAGGTTCCAGAGGCGACAGCGAGTATCTGAGCGCCTACATTCCGTGCGGCTTCGATGTCGGAAGGTGTATCGCCTATAAAGCACACCCGTGGGTTGGCACCGCGTTTCTCTGCGGCGCACGCGACTGCATTTCGAAAAATCTCCGCACGGCTCTCGTGATGATCACTGAAGCATCCGAAGCTGAAGAATCGGCGCAAACCTGCGGCTTCAATCTTCCTCCAGCCAACCGTCTTCAGATTTCCCGACGCGATACCGAGAAGTTTTCCACTTGCCCCCAATGACGCAAGCATTTCCAACACGCCACGACAAACAATAGGCTTCAGGTCACGGTAATTCGCTTCCACTTCGCGACGAACGATTTCGAGAGCTCTCGGCAACCCTGCCTCGAACCTGCCATCGCTCACTCCTGCTCTCGCAAGCGCCGCACGCAAAATGGAGAGATCGGTCTTGCCATGATATTGAATGCCCTCAATCGTCGCGTCCACACCATACGCCTCGACCATGGCCTGGTGCAGCGCATTCCAGTGGACGAGGTCCCTGGTCACGAGCAGCGTGCCGTCGATGTCGAAGATGTAAGCGTCGGCAGCGGGAATGTCAGTCATTGGCTGAAAACCTGAACTGCAGAGGACGTGGACTCACGCACAGGAAAACACACAGAGAAATCAGCTCAACATGATTCTTTCGATAGATCTCGCCTTCCCGGTCGCTTCGTCAGCATCGATGACGACCGCGCACAGGCGCGCGTCTCCACTCGCAGGCTCGAAGCGTGCAGGCAGGTTGTGAAGAAAGCGGTCGATGATCATTTCTTTCTTAACGCCGATCACGCTCTCAAATGGCCCTGTCATCCCAACATCCGTGATGTAAGCCGTGCCGCCGGGGAGTACTCGCTCATCGGCCGTTGGGATATGAGTGTGCGTTCCGACCACCGCCGTCACGCGCCCATCCAGATACCAGCCGAAGGCAACTTTTTCCGAGGTCGCCTCGGCATGCAAATCAACGAAAACAACCTTCGCCTTCACTTGCTTCAGAATTTCGTCCGCCTTGCGGAAGGGATCGTCATTCGAGGGCATGAAGACGCGCCCCTGCAGATTGATCACCGCATAAGGCACATCATTCTTCTTCCCTTCGTACACTCCCCAGCCCGGAAGGTCCGGCGCATAGTTAGCTGGTCGCAATATCCGGCGTGCAGGGCTGTGCAAATCGCCATCCGCGGAGGCGTAGTAATCGAACAGCTCGCGCTTGTCCCAGACGTGGTTTCCGGTTGTGAGCACATCGATTCCAAGATCGAATAAGTCCTCAGCTAGCGCCGGCGTGATTCCGAATCCGGCAGCGGCGTTCTCTCCATTGGCAAGCACCAGATCCACCTGGTACTCGCGCACCAGGTCCTTGAGCTTGTCGCGGACGATTGTCCGTCCCGGCCGCCCAAAAATGTCGCCGATGAAGAGAATCCGCACTTGCTTTCGATGGTAGCACGTGAGAAATAGAGATCCCCGACGCCATCAATGATTTTCGTCGCGGATTTCTGAGTCCAGATTTTCTTTGCGTGCTTTGCGGATCTTCTTTGCGTTTTTTGCGGTGAAAAGCTTTCTTAACGCGAAATGCGAAGAAGTCAGCGCAGGTCCAACTCTGCCGTCTTCAGGAAGTCGTAGTTCCCCGATGGATTCAGTTCCAGTCCATGCACGCGCTTCGAATGGACCATGACGTTATCGAAATACCACAGGTAAATGTACGGTAAGTCCTCAGCAAGGATCCTCTGAATTTCCGCGTAGTCACGCTGCCGCGCATTCTGATCAAGTTCGGCGCTGGCCTGAGCGATGAGCGCATCCACGCGCGGATTGCTGTAGAACTGCCGGTTGGCGCCGTTAGGAATGATACGCGCCGTGCTGAACACATAATCGAAAATGTCCGGGTCTTCGTTGCCGCCAATCCAGCGCAGTGAATAGACCTGAAATTCGCCATGCATGATGTCGGATAGGAAGGTCGCGCTCTCGAAGCTGCGAATATCGAGCGCGATTCCCACATCTCGCAGTTGCTGCTGAAACACTGCGGCCATCGCGCGTGAGCTCTCTTCGGTCGAAGTCTTCATAGTGACATGAACGCGGACGCCGTTCCTCGCCGAATATCCTGCCGCGTCGAGCAACTGCCTCGCCCTGGCTGGATCATAAGGATACTGGCGTACATCCGAATCGTAGGCCCAACTCTCGGGTGGCAGCACGCTGGCAGCCGGCCGGACCGCATCCCGCCAAAGAAAATGCATGAGCGGTCGCCGGTCGATGGCATGAGCAATGGCTTGGCGCACGCGAACGTCCTTCAGAACCGGGTCGCGAAGATTGAACGCCATGTAGGCGAGGACAGTTCCGGGAGCGCTCAGCACCTCGAGGTGCGGTTCGCGTTTGAGTGTCGAGACCATGTCCGGTGGCAGCGCATTTATCGCGATATCGGCGCTGCCCTTCCGCAGTTCAAGAGCGCGTGTTGTGGTATCGGGAACAACGACGAAACGCACTCGGTCAAGCTTTGCCTTCTCGCCCCAATAGCTGTCATTCCGCGCGATCACGACTTCCTTGTCCTGCTCGGCGCTCACGAAGCGAAATGGCCCGGAACCAATCGGGTGCTGACTGGCTTCCGTCAGCGTTCCATACGGAACAATCCCCATTCCGGCGCCGCCCGCGACATTCCATAACAGTGACGCCCAGGGCTGTTTCAGATGGAACACAACCGTGTAATCGTCAGGCGCGTCAATACGATCCACGAACCGGTATGCTGCCGATTTTGTGCTGCGAATCTTGCCCTGAAGCAGCGAATCGAAGCTCCACTTCACATCGCGCGAGGTAAGCAGACGTCCGTCAGAAAAACGCACGCCGTGGTGAAGATGAAAGATATAAGTATTCGGATCGGGAATCTCCCAACGCTCCGCAAGCCCAGGCGCAACGCTCAAGTGTTCATCACGCGAGAGAAGGTTATCGAACATAAGCGCATCGATGCGCTCGGATTGTGCGTCGAGGCCCACGCGCGGGTCGAGGTTCGTGGGGCTCGATTCGATGATCATGACCAATTCGTTCGCAGCAGGCTTGTGGGCGCAGGCGGCGAGCAGCAGCGTAAGAATTAGCAAGGCACATGTGGGCACGGATGCCCACCCTTGCCAGGAGCGCGGTCTTAGGGCCTGTGCATTCGTGCCCAAGGCACGAAGCTGCTCTGCAGGCTTGCTGAGACAATGCGTGCAGGCGTAGACGCCCGCCCCTATACGAGACGTCCTCACCCCAGCTCCTGCGCCATCTCGTAGAGCTTGTTCACCGTGTTCCAATTGCGAATTGTGGAGGAGATTCCCAGCACGCGGTCGAGCGGATGCTTCCACAGACTGCTTCCCGAAACTCCGTTCGGAAAATAAAAGTAGATTTCAGTTCCCAAGACTCGCGTGCGATCAGGGGCAAGAGTCAACTGCTGCAACTTCTTGATCGCCGCTGCCGAGGGTTTCTCTGAGAGGAACACCACGTGCAGCTTCGTGGGATCGACGCCGTCCTCTTTCAGGAGCGGGTTTCTTTCGACAATGCGCTTTATCTCGTCGCCTGTCCTTGTAATCACGTCCGCGGAAAAACCAAAATCGTTTTCAATACAGGCTTCTAATTTTCTCGACAACGCCGCAGCCGGAAGCTTCTCCGCATGCAGCACCACGTTTCCGCTCTGAATGTAAGTTTTGACATTTTTAAATCCCGCGCCTTCACAGGTCAGGCGCAGCTTGTCCATCTTCATCCGCTTATGCGGACCAACGTTGATACCGCGCAGCATGGCAATGTAGACAGGCATATTTCCAGTTCTTAGCTGTTAGCTTTCAGCTCTTAGCTAAAACTAAATGCAGAACCAGCTCAAGGCGAAGAGCTTCCTCACGGATAACACACTTTGCCCAGCACCGCCGCTCTCTTAGCCCCTGTAGCCGATGCCACATTCGACGGCCGCTTGTTCCATGTCTCGTACGCCATTACGGCAAAAGCGACTGCTTCTTTTGCGTCCGACGGAATGCCGAACTCGTCCGATGAGCGCAAATGTAACCCTAGACTTCTCACTTCGTCCGCCAGCCAGCGCATCAATGTCGGGTTCTTTGCCCCTCCCCCAGAGACGATCATCTCTTCAAACTTCCCCTTCCGGTGCACGAAGCGACGGAACGAATCGGCGATCGACCGCACCGTGAGAGCTGTCGCGCTGGCAATCACGTCGCGCTTTTCGGTCACCTCACCCGATCCGCCAACCGGCCGTGCGGCATGCAGGAACTCGCGCGCAAACTCGCGCCCGAACTCTTCACGTCCGGCCGTGCGTGGCGGCCGCTGGGAAAAGAAAGGGTGCTCGCGCATGAATTGCGCCACCACATCATCCAATACGCGCCCCGATGCTGCGATTTTGCCATCGAGGTCGCACTCCTGTCCGAACAACTCTTCAGCGAGCGCGTCGATCACCATGTTGCCCGGTCCAGTGTCGAATGCAACGATCTGGCGAGTCGATGCGGCAGCGGGGATCGCGGTCAGGTTCGCAATCCCGCCGATGTTAAGTGCAATGCGCCCCACACGCCGGTCGCGATAAAGCAGATAGTCAAGATAAGGCACGAGCGGCGCGCCCTTTCCTCCCTGCGCCATGTCCGCAGGACGGAAGTCAGAAACCACAGGAATTCCAGTGCGCGCAGCGATGACGGAAGCCTCGCCCGTCTGCCAGGTAACGGCAAGGTCGCGGCCCAGGAATTTTGACGGCGTGCCCTGGTGATAAAGTGTCTGGCCATGACAGCCAATGAGCTCTGGCTTGGCCCGAATCTTTCTCTGCGTCGCGAGGACAGCTTCGGCATACAGTTCGCCTAACAGAAAGTTCAGTCGCGCGAGATCCGCCACGCTCGCCCGCGGCGAATTCATGGAAACCAGGATCCTGCGGCGTACATCCCCTGGATAAGCGAAAGCCTCGTGCCCAAGAAGTTTGAGCGTGGGCAGCGCTCGCGGAGAAGAACGTGTGATGCGGACAAATGACACATCAATGCCATCGACGGAGGTGCCACTCATCACCCCGGCCACGATCATGCCTTGGCACCTGCGGCCACCCCTCGGGATAACCCACTTAAGCGCACGCGCTCACTGAACTCCCACAGCTGAGTAGACAGCCGGCTGACTCTTTCTGGCGAAGGACTTGCCGCCGGCCCTCTGCGCAGCAGGGATTTCCTTTTGAAGGCGGCCACACGGCGCGCGGAATCTGCCACCCGCTCACGAAAACGCCGGTCCTGTTCGCATTCGCGCACTATCGCGTCAAACGTCTGCTCTATACCCTCCCGCTTATGGCAGATCAGGCACAAGTCGCCGCCCGCCCGGATAAACCCGACGGCGGCCTCGTCGATCCGAGCGGCCTGAAGAACGCCGCCCATCTCCATGTCATCGGAAACGATCAGTCCGCGATAGCCGATTTTCCGGCGCAGCACATCGGTAATCCACTTCTTTGAAAGCGAGGCAGGGAGCCGGTCGGCGGTCACGTGCGGGTAATTTGCGTGATTCACCAGCACCATCGGCAGCTCACGCTTCATCTCGCGATATGGAACCAAGTCCTCCTCCCAGAGTTTCTTAAACGGCTTATGGATCAACGGCAGCTCGCGGTGCGAATCGAGATTGCCCTCGCCGAGCCCGGGAAAATGCTTGCCCGCGCCGACTATCTTGGCTGATCGCAGACCCGCCAGGAATTCGCGCGCATAGGCAACGACCTCTTGCGGATTCAAAGAGAACGCCCGCGAGGCCATCACCTTGCGCGAAGCCTCGAAGGCAAGGTCGAGCACCGGAGCGAAATCCACGTTGAAGCCCAGCGCGGCGCAAATCCGGCCGATCAGTTCGCCGTGCCTGCGAAAGAGCCTCTTGTCGGATGTGGCAAAAACGTCTGCCGCCGACGGCGCCGGCCCAGTCACGGCACGAAAACGGTCAACTCGCCCGCCTTCGAGGTCGACACAGGTGAAAAGCCTTTCTTCAACTGCGCGCTGACAATCCTTAAGCAGCTGGTGCGTCTGCTGCGCATTGACGATGTTGCGAGCAAAAAGAATCACGCCCGCAGGCTGGATGCGGGAGAGCAGATCGCGTAACCCTGGGGAAAACTCTGTGCCGTCAAAGCCGATGACCAGGAGCTGGCCAATATTCGAGCGGATGGCGTTCGAGCTTGCAGGCATGCGGTAAGAGCTTATTTTACGTTAGCCCATCGAACGGCTACTGCACCTGCGCTTTCAACTCGGCAAGCAAATTGAGCGCCTGAATAGGCGTCACCTGGTTCAAATCCACCTCCCGCAGTTTCTCAAGCACCGGCTGCGAGAGCGGAGTAAAGATGGTGAGCTGCGCAGGCGGGCCGGATGAGTCCTTCCCCGCCAGACGGCACTCCGCATTCTCATGTTCGGCCAGCACTTCGCGCGCCCGGCGCACGACTTCCTCCGGCATTCCCGCCAGCTTGGCCACTTCAATCCCATAGCTGCGGTCGGCAGCGCCCGGCTCGACCCTGCGCAGAAATACGATTCCCGAGCCGGTCTCTTTCACCGCCACGTGGTAGTTCTTCACCCCCTCAAGCCGTTCAGCCAGCTCGGTCAGCTCAAAATAATGGGTGGCAAACAAGGTCTTAGCGCGAGTACGCGAGTGCAGAAACTCAATCGCCGCCCAGGCGATGGCCAGCCCATCATAGGTGGATGTACCGCGGCCAACCTCGTCGAGCAAAATGAGCGACCGCGCGGTAGCGCTATTCAGGATGGCCGCCGTCTCCGTCATCTCCACCATAAAGGTGGAGCGGCCGCGCGCCAGATTGTCGCTCGCGCCAATGCGCGTAAACACGCGGTCGACGAGACCAAGCCGGGCCCTGGTTGCGGGAACGAACGATCCCATCTGCGCCATGATCACCATAAGCGCTGTCTGGCGCAGGTAAGTGGACTTGCCGCCCATGTTCGGCCCGGTCAGAATCAGAATGCTGTCGCTCGAGGAATTCAAATAGATATCGTTCGGCACAAAGCGGTCGCGCGCGGAAAAGTCTGCGCGCGAGGACTCCTGTTGCTCAATCACCGGATGCCGCCCGCCAATAATTTCTATGTCGGAGGAATCGTCAAACTCCGGCCGCGCGTAGTTGCGGCTAACCGCAAGCTGCGAAAACGAAGCCAGCACGTCCACTTCGGCGAGCGCCAGCGCGGTCGCGCGTATTCGCCGTGCCTCGGCTGCAATCGCCGCCCGCAGCTCGGAAAAAATCCGCCGCTCGATCGAGATGATCTTTTCCTCGGCGTCTAAAATTTTTGCCTCGTACTGTTTCAGCTCAAGGGTGGCAAAGCGTTCCGCATTGGCGAGCGTTTGCCGCCGTTCATAGTCAGGTGGAACCAGGTGCAGGTTCGACTTTGAGACCTCGAGATAGTAGCCAAAAACCGAGTTGAACCTTACCTTCAGCGAGGAGATTCCCGTCCGCTGTCGCTCTCGCTCCTCGATCTGCACCAGGACCTGCTTGCCGTTGCGGGAGAGCTCGCGCAGCTCGTCAAGCTCCGGGTCGACTTTTTCGCGGATCACGCCGCCGTCGGCGAGTGAGATCGGGGGCTCGCTCATGAGCGTCCGCTCGATGCGTTCACGCAGGTCTTCGAGCCCATCCACCTGGAGGCTCAGCGCCTTCCATCTCTCCGCCGACAGCCGCCCCAGCAGCATTTTCACGCCGGGAATTTTCGCCAGCGACAGCCCCAAGGACAACACGTCGCGCGGGTTCGCCGTCTCAAGCGTCACCCGGCTCAGCAGGCGTTCAAGATCCAGCACGCCTTCGAGTCCGCGCCGCAGCTCCTCGCGCGCGATCGTCTGCCGCGTCAGCTCTTCGACCGCGTCGAGTCTTTCCCTGATTTCGCCCACGTCAATCGACGGCCGCAGCATCCATGCCCGTAGCAGCCGTTTGCCCATCGGAGTCGAGGTTTGATCGAGCGAGCGAAACAGAGTCACCCCCGCTTCGGCGCCGGAAAAAAGCGGCTCGACCAGCTCGAGGTTGCGCGCCGTCACCGCATCGATCACCAGCGAGCTCTGCCGTTCATAAAATCCGATGCGGTCGATGTGGTCAAGCGATCCGCGCTGCGTGGAACGTACATAGTGCAGGACAGCGCCGGCAGCCGAAGCTGCCGCCGGCTTCCCCGCCAAGCCGAAGCCTTCGAGCGAGAGCACACCAAAGTGGTTCTCAAGCAAAGGAATGGCATGGTCCGGAGCGAAAACCCAGTCTTCAACCGGCGTGAGCGCCCAAGGCGGACGAGGTGAGATACCCGTCTCCATACCTTCCGCCCGATCAAACAAAGGTGCAGAGCTTGTGTACAACAATTCTTTCGGGCGCAACTGCTCCAGCTCGCTCTCGATGCGCCGCATGGCGTCTTCACCTTGAAATTCCGTGGCCCGGAATTCCCCGGTTGAAAGGTCGAGCGCGGCAAAGCCGGCGCGGCCGGACTTTTTATTTGCACAACGTTCTGAGGCCGCACCCTGATTCGCCGATTTCGGCTGCTCCGTCGATACCACCGCGGCCAGAAAATTGTTCTCCTCTGAGCCGAGAGAAGCATCGGCTGCGGTCCCCGGCGTGACTACGCGCGTCACTTCCCGCCGCACCAGCTTTTTCGCCAAACGAGGATCTTCCATCTGATCGCAGATCGCGACCTTGTACCCGCGGCGGATGAGCTTTGCGATATAGCCCTCGGCGGCATGGTAGGGCACGCCGCACATGGGAATGGCGATTCCCTTCTCTTTGTTGCGCGAAGTAAGCGTGATCTCAAGTTCTTTCGCTGCCACGACCGCGTCGTCAAAAAACATCTCGTAGAAGTCGCCCAGTCGGAAGAACAGCAGCGCCGAGGGATGCTCTTTCTTGATCGCTGAATACTGCCGCATCAGCGGCGTGGAGGGGTCGCTCATGAATAGCTCTTGGCTCTTAGCTCTTAGCCTTTGGCTTCGGTCGCTTGGAACCGCCAGTTCCGCGCGTGTCGCTAAAACCTAGGAGCTAATGGCTAAGAGCCGCCTTTTTCGCGGATTATAGCAACCGCCCTGCCTGCGTCCGCCGTGGAAAACCCGTCCCAAATACCTCCGTGCGATAATTCCGCACAGCAACGTACCTAAAATTGAGAATGGAACTGCATCCCTCGTGGAACTGAGAAAAGATCCGCTCACCCGCTCCTGGGTGCTCACCGGCGACGATCTTCCGGAGACCCAGCCGCGCCCGGCCAGCGAGTGCCGTCTGTGCCCGGAGCTCGCCTCAAGCGCCTGGGCGCAACAGGTTTCAAGCCGCGCTCCGGTCTCTGGCGGCCCCTGGTCGGCGCGCGCTGTGGTCCACCCGAGCGTGATTTATCACATTGAGGGCTCGCCTGAGCGCCGGGGCGAAGGCATGTACGACCGCATGCCGACCGTGGGCGCTCACGAAGTGCTGGTTGAAAATCCACGCCACGATCGCCAGCTCTGGCACGCCGCCGACAGCGAAATTGAGCAGTTTCTTGTGCTGGCCGCCCAGCGTATCGAGGATCTCAAGGGAGACGCCCGCTTCCGCTACATCAGCGTCTTCAAAAACTACGGTCCCGGTTCCGGCCAGGAGTTCGATCATCCGAACGCCCAGCTCACCGCCACCACCTTCATTCCCCGCCGCGTGCTCTACGAGCTGCGCGCCGGCTTCGACTACTTCAAACAGAAGGAGCGCTGCGTCTTCTGCGACATGGTGAATCAGGAGATGAAGAGTGCCGAGCGCATGGTCGAGGTCCGCGGAGACTTTCTCGCCCTGTGCCCTTTCGCGACCCGCGTCCCCTACGAAACCTGGATACTCTCCCGCGTTCACAATGCCGCCTTCGAGCACTTCGGGCTCTCCGCCGGAAACAAGTTGCGCGACCTTGCCGCGCTTTTGCGCCGCACGCTGGCCCGCATTCTCACGCTGAGCGGCGCTTTTCACATGGTGCTGCACACCTCGCCCAACCACCGCCATCAGTCTTCCAGCCTGGGCTACTGGAAGACGCTTTCCGAGGACTACCACTGGCATTTTGAAATTCTGCCTATCCTTGCCTCGAAGCCAAAGTCTTACACCTTCAAAGAGGTCTACTATTCGCCGGTTTCGCCCGAGACGGCGGCGCGAAGATTGCGGGAGGCGCAGGTAGAGGGGTGACCACCAATCCTTGCCGCTTAGAATGTCGAGGCCTCTCGGATTTCAACTCGATGGTTTCTTTGCGTACTTTGCGAATCCTTTGCGAGCTTTGTGGTAAAAGCTTTTAACCGCAAAGGCCGCAAAGTAAGTCAAGGCACAAAACGCATCCTATGTTCAGCGACCACGATGCAAAAACTCTACTTCAACCCTACTCCATACAGATAGTCGTAAGAGTTCGACTGTTGCGCCGGGAGAGGCACTTTCAGGGACGCGAATAAAACAGCGCGGCCAGTGAAGGTCACAAAGACATCCTGCTGTGAGTTTGCGGTGGTAATCCGGAAGGTGAACAGACCATAGCACGGATTCGCAAGTTGCCCGGGGCTGCCGTACAAATACGAGGTGTCGGCCACAGGCGTGAGCTGAGTCTGTACGAAGGTGTTTCCCTGCGCGTCCTGCACGGTGACGTGGGCTTGCGAGTCAATCACCAGCGTCGCATTGGCCAGGCTCGGCGTGCCCGTCTCGACATTCCCCATTCCGGTCGAGGCGTTCGTCTTCTGATAGAAGATCGCCTTGTAGGTGCCGGCGAAATTGGGATCAAAATTCTTCGTCGCGGGCTGCTTCAGGCTCATGATGGTGCCATTTGGCGTATCTACGATGAAGATGCCCTGCGACGTGCCAAATATGTAATCGGTGCTGCCCTGGTCGGTCATGGTCAGGAAGGTGCCCGAGCTATCTTCGGCAAAGTCGGTCGCTGGGAATCCTCCGCTGTTAAAGGCCGAGCTGCCCTGCATGGTCGCCCCATAAGGCCAATAGCTTGACACCGACACATTGCCTTGCGCATCGAGCGTCGCCGAGCCGGCCTCAAAGCCTCCCGCTGCAGTGCGGAACTGCATGTAGTTATAGCTTTGGCCGGCGAAGGTGTGGATGGTGATCGGGCTCTCGGCGACTGCGGTGATGAGCGCGGGCGTGGCGTGATCGGGCCCTGCCTTCTGAGCGGCAACGAGCATGGCGTAGCCAGGAATCTCGTAAGCCGCGATCAGATTTCCGGTGCTGTCGCTCAGCGTGTAGGTTCCGTCGGAGTTGGGCGTGTATGGCACCACTCCCGAGTCTCCATTTGACAGATTCTTGTAACTAAGAGTGCGCGCCTCAGAGTCGAGCGTGATGTTCATGAAATCGCCGACGGAGGCCGTGCCGTGATAGCTGCGGGATGCCGGCACAACCGTGGGGGGCGAAGTCGTGGTCGAAGAGCAAGCGCCTTCAAGCAAGATTGAACCGACGACAGAAAACAGCATCAGCCATTTCGAGAATCGCATAGAGATCCCTTAGGTTGTTCACCTTCGGGACTTATCGGCAAGAGCTAACCGGACTTGAGGTGGGAAGTTGTTATCGCCGGGTGCACCAAGCTCATGAGAAAGTTCGAGTTTTCTTGGCTTCGTTTAGGGTACAGCTTCTAACCGCTAAGCTCGCAAAGCACACAAAAGGCAAGACTCGGATCGAGTCCACGCCTATTCCGATCTTACGCAATATTCTTCTTAATAATCCGTATTATCCGCGTTAATCCGCGGCCAAGAAGTTGTTTTGCTGACTCCCGAACCGGATAAACTCTCAAGTCCCCAGCCGCTCGAAGAACAAACAGATCGATTCGATGCCGCGATAAAAATTTGGAATGTGGAATTTTTCGTTGGGCGCGTGCAGATTATCGTCCGGCAGCCCGAAGCCCATCATGACCGATGGAATCTTCAGCACATCTTGAAAATCAGTCACGATCGGAATCGAGCCTCCGGAACGGATGAACACCGTCTCTTTGCGGAACACCTCATGCAACGCTTCCGTTGCCGCCTTGATGTACTTGTTATTCGTGCCGACCACGCATGCCGGCCCCTTGCTCCAGACCTTAACGTTGGTTTCAATGCCCTTTGGAGTGAGCTTCTTCACGTAGTTCTTGTAGCGCTTCAGGATGTCATCCGGGTCCTGGTTCGGTACCAGCCGCATCGAGACCTTCGCCGCAGCCCGAGCCGGAATGACGGTCTTCGCGCCGGGTGCCGTGAACCCTCCCGGCATTCCGTGAACTTCGAGTGTCGGCCGCGCCCAGGTGCGATAGAGCACCGAGTATCCCGGCTCGCCGGTAAGTTTCGATGATCCGACTTCAGTTCTGCGGTAGTGCTCCTCATCAAACGGCAGTCGCTTCCACGCTTTGAGTTCCGCCGCGGTCGGTGTCTTTACCTTGCCGTAAAAACCGGGGATCAGAATCCGCCCCTTCGCGTCTTTCAGCTTGCTGATGATCTCAATGAGCGCAAACAGCGGATTTGGCGCCGCGCCCCCGTACATGCCCGAGTGCAGATCGGTCTTCGCGCCCTGGGCTTCGATCTCGGTGTAAACCAGCCCACGCAGGCCGACGCACAACGTCGGAAGATCGGGCGCGAATAATTCCGTATCACAAACCAGCGCAAAGTCAGCCTTGAGCCTCGCCTTCTGCTTGCGAACATACTCGGCTATCGACTCTCCGCCAACTTCTTCTTCGCCTTCGATCAAGAACTTCACGTTGATCGGCAGTCGCCCTCCGTGCCCGCGCATAAGGGCTTCGATCGCCTTGATCTCCATCCACAGCTGGCCTTTGTCGTCGACCGCGCCGCGCGCGTAGAGATTGTTGTTCCGTTCAGCCGGCTCAAATGGAGGCGAAATCCACTCATTCATCGGGTCGGGCGGCTGCACGTCGTAATGGGCGTAGCAAAGCGCCGTGGGTTTGCCGGGAGCGTGCAGCCATTCCGCATAAATCAGCGGGTGGCCCTTCGTAGGAATAATTTCGACGTTCTCCATGCCGATCCGGCGAAGGTCATCCGCTACATATTCAGCCGCTTTCTGCACATCGGATTTATGCTCAGGCGCGGTGCTGACACTCGGAATGCGCAGCAGGTTCTTTAGTTCGCCCAGGAAACGCAGCTGGTTTTGCCGGGCATAGGCGACAGCAGGAGAAGCCATGATCGAGTCCATTCGGCTGGAAACGTGTCAGTATACCGAAGCAAGGACAGCATTCGCACGCAGACATCGGACGCGGGAAGAACGAAAGAACGTGTTCCGTTCGACCATGGAAATCGGTCTATGTTCTACTGTTCGCCTCGGAATCGATGTATTTTTCTCCGGTCGCGTTTTGAGGGCCTGCTCGACGGTGCGGGCGTAAAGTACATCCCTGCCCTTCGGTCTTCAGCCACTTTCTGGCGGGCCTCACGACTTGCTTCAGTTTCACGATAGAGCGTCTGCGCAACGGGCGCCGGCCCCCGAACATCGCTAAGCAGCAGGACCTCGACTTCGAACTCGCCGCCTTCGGTTTTGATTTGCAGCAGGTCGCCAACACGAACGTCACGCGCTGGCTTGACCAGCTGCTTCTGGCAATGGACCCGGCCTAGCTCACAGGCGCGCGCTGCCAGGCTGCGCGTCTTGAAGAACCGCGCTGCCCACAGCCATTTATCCATGCGAACTCCGGCCATGCCTCATAATATTGCTTTTCTTTGCGATCTTTGCGGGTTTCTCTGCGACCTTTGCGGTTAAAGGCTTTTTACCTCATGCCCGAACTCCCCGATATCACCGCCTATATTCACGCCCTTGAAACGCGAATACTCGGCCAACCCATCGAGCAAATTCGCCTCGCGAGCCCATTCCTTCTTCGCACAGTCGATCCTCCACTCTCCGATCTACAGGGAAAGACTGTCCGCGAACTGCGTCGGATCGGAAAACGAATCGCGATCGGCGTAGACGACGGCTTGTGGTTGATTCTCCACCTGATGATCGCCGGACGACTCCATTGGAAGTCGCGCGGCGCAAAGCTCGGCGGACGCCGGAACCTCGCGGCCTTCGATTTTCCCAATGGCTCCCTCGTGCTGACCGAGGCTGGCACCAGGCATCGCGCTTCGTTACATCTGTTCCGAAGTGAGGAAGCCATGAAATCAGTCGATCCCGGTGGAATCGATGTTTTCACTAGCGACTTCGCGGCTTTCCGTAATGCGATGACCGCCGAGAACCGAACTTTGAAACGGGCTCTGACCGATCCGCGTATTCTCAGCGGCATCGGCAACGCTTATTCAGATGAGATTTTGCATGCCGCGCAACTTTCCCCAATTGCTCTCACTAGAAAGTTGAAGCCGGAAGAGTTGGGGCGTCTTTACGCCGCAACCCGCGACATGCTGAATCTTTGGATAGACCGACTGCGATCAGAGGCAGATAACGAGTTCCCCGAAAAAGTAACCGCCTTTCGCAAGGAGATGACCGTGCATGGGCGCTATGGCCAGCCATGCCCGAGGTGCGGCGAAAAAATCCAGCGGATTCGCTACGCAGATAATGAAACCAATTATTGTCCTCGCTGCCAGACTGGAGGAAAGCTCCTGGCGGATCGCAGCCTCTCGCGATTGCTGCAATCCGACTGGCCCCGCACCCTGGATGAACTCGAAGCGCTCAAACGCCGCTGAAAAACTCAGCGCCTTGGCGAGCTCCGTTGCCACTCTCGATAGGCTTCGCTCTTCGAGATGCCCCGTTCTTTGGCCGCCTTCTTCAGCGCCCTCTTTTCATCCATTTTTTCTTCTCGCATCATCTCTTCGACTCGATCACGAATCGAACCGGTCTGCATCGGAACGTCCCTGGTCTCGGCTGGACCAACGAGCAAAGTAATCTCGCCTTTGATTTCGCCTCGCGTTGTTACGCTTTCAAGCACCTCGGCTGCGGTTCCGCGCAAAAATTCTTCATGAACCTTCGTCAGCTCCCTCGCGACGATGACTTTTCGCACTGCGCCGAGGACAGCCACCACATCTTCCAGCGTCTCGCGAATTCTGTGCGGGGCTTCGTAGAAAACTTCTGTTGTTGGCGAGTTCCTGATCTTCTCCAGCACTCGCCGTCGCGCTCCGCTTTTCGGAGGAAGAAACCCACGAAAGCCGAATGACTCAACCGGCAACCCGCTTGCAACCAGCGCGGTCAAAAATGCCGCTGGCCCTGGAATCGGCACAACTGATATCCCACGCTCAATGGCCAACGATACCAGCCGGAATCCCGGATCAGAAATGCCCGGCATGCCCGCGTCACTCACCACCGCGATTCGCTCACCTTTGACGAGCCTCTCAACCAACTCCGCTGCGCGAGAAGCTTCATTGTGCTCGTGATAGCTGATCGTGCGTGTTCCGATTTCATAGTGATTCAGCAGCTTTTGTGTCTGGCGGGTGTCCTCGCAGGCGATAAGATCTGCTTGCTTCAGCACGCGAATGGCGCGAAAGGTAATGTCTTCGAGATTGCCAATCGGCGTAGCAACCAGGTAGAGTCCGGGCGCAAGATTCTGGTTGGCTGCCATCAGCGGGAGTGTAGCATCAGAAATTGACGCCATCTTCTCTCGCACCCTAGAATCAAAGTAAATCCCGCGGGCGAGTCGCCCGTGCCAAACGTTCCTGCACATGCCACTTTACGAATATCAATGCAAGAAATGCAGTCATCGCTTTGAGCGGATCCAGCGCTTTTCCGATCCGCTGGTGAAGAAATGTCCCGATTGCGGGGGCAAGGTCGAGCAGCTGCTTTCCGCGCCAGCCGTGCAATTCAAGGGATCAGGCTGGTACGTGACCGACTACGCGAAAAAGGCCGCGTCGGGTGCGAGTTCCGATTCCGGCAGCAAGTCCGATTCCGATTCCAAGCCAGACTCAAAAGAATCGACTGACAAAAAAGACAAGAAACCGAAAGCGGAAACGTCCGGCAAGAAGTCCGAAAAGAAATAAGCCCTAGTCTTTCGTGTTGTCAAAATGTGCTCACGGCTTGCTTCCGCCCATTCCGCTGTCTAGAATCTGAGGGTTTGCCTGCTGGCGTTTCTCCCTCCTCTGCCGGCGCGAACCAAACGTGGTCATAATTCGGAGTTCATATGAAGATGATTTCTCTGGAGCAGGAGATTAATCCCTGGGAGGCGCAGTCCGCGCGCTTCGATTTCGCCGCCCAGAAGCTCAATCTCGACGAAGGGCTTTGGAAGGTCCTACGCTACCCCAACCGCGAACTTATCGTCCACATCCCGGTTTCAATGGATAACGGCAAGTTGGAAGTTTTCACCGGTTTTCGCGTGCAGCATTCGATTGCACGGGGTCCGGCGAAAGGCGGTGTTCGCTATTCCCCCGATGTGACCCTCGACGAAGTTCGCGCTCTCGCCAGCTGGATGACATGGAAATGCGCCGTGGTCAACATCCCGTTCGGCGGCGCCAAAGGCGGAGTGATTTGTGACCCACGCAAGATGTCGCAGGGCGAGATCGAGCGCATGACCCGCCGTTACACCGCGGAGTTGGTCGAATTTATCGGACCAGAAAAAGATGTTCCCGCACCCGACATGAATACCAACGAGCAGGTCATGGCCTGGATGATGGATACCTATTCCATGCACATGAGGCAGACGGTGACTTCTGTCGTAACTGGCAAACCCATAAACATCGGCGGATCGCGCGGCCGCCGCGAAGCCACAGGCCGCGGCATCATGATCGTCTGCGACCAGGCGATCAAGAAACTTGGCCTTAAGCCCGAGAACACGCGCGTGATCGTGCAGGGCTTTGGGAACGTCGGATCGAACGCCGCCCGGCTCATGTCCGACGCCGGTTACAAAATCATCGGCGTGATTGAAGTCGATGGCGCGATCTACAACAAGCACGGAATTGACGTTGACGCGCTCGAGAAACACCGCGCAAACACCCGCAGCATTACCGGGTTCCGCGAAGCCGAGAGTGCCGATCCAGCCGAACTGATGTGCACCGAGTGCGAAATCCTGGTACCGGCAGCGACAGAGAACCAAATCACCAGCCGCAACGCCGACCGCATCAAGTGCCGGATTCTCGCCGAAGGTGCGAACGGCCCCACTA